>ERZ779725.29-NODE-29-length-103128-cov-4.881763_pt1 | contig 103128 bp, 86 predicted proteins | sample MGYA00511890_ERZ779725 | MGnify/ENA primary metagenome ERZ779725 (study PRJEB29588, sample SAMEA2148549) | human gut metagenome | biome: human gut; feature: human-associated habitat; material: faeces | place: Denmark | collected 2008/2010 ...
CAGGAAAGCTTCGCCTTGAACTTTTAAGAGGGTTTCGGGACACTTCCTGAATTGCTTTCTTTCGTACTTTCTTTTCAAAAAAGAAAGTACATAAAGACAAAGGAACGGCGTTTGCAGGAAATTTTGTCTCGATGATGTCTGCTCGTTTTGCACATCGTAAAAGATGTCGGGCTATATGGTTTTTCCGATTTTCACTTCATTCCGGAGGTTGATTTATGAAAAGAAAATATGCCGTTGTAACCGGCGGATCGCGCGGAATAGGCGCGGAAATCGTGCGCGCCCTGTGCAGATCGGGTTGCGACGTTATAGTCAATTACAAATCGTCTGCCGAGAGTGCGAAAGTGCTTTGTCGCGAGATAAACGCGCTCGGTGCCGGCAGGGCGATACCGTTCTGTGCCGATGTCTCGGATGAGTCCGGCGCAAGGCGGCTGATTGCAAAAGCAATGATGGAATTCGGCAGGCTCGACATTCTCGTAAACAATGCGGGGGTTGCGAGCCCGCAGGCGCTTATCGACATTACGGAGGACGAGCTTCGCCGCGTCATGGGAACGAATTTTGACGGCACTCTATTCTGTACCCGCGCGGCGGCAAGAGAGATGATCGGCGCGGGCTGCGGCGGGGCGATCGTCAATGTTTCGTCCATGTGGGGCATATGCGGCGCGGCGGGAGAGGCTGTTTATTCGGCTTCAAAGGCGGCTGTTATAAACCTGACAAAATCGCTTGCAAAGGAACTTGCTACGGCGGACATCGTCGTCAACTGCGTTGCGCCCGGCGTAATAAACACGGAAATGAACTCATGTTATGACGAAGAAACCATGAAAGAGCTGAAAAAAAGAACGCCGCTCGGGAGGCTCGGAGAACCTGCCGATGTGGCGCGTGCAGTGACATTTCTGTCGCTTGAAAATACCTTCATCACAGGGCAGACGCTCTGCGTTGACGGCGGATTTATACTTTAATTATCTGTAATAAACGTAATAACAGATAATCGTGCGGATTTTGCCGCCCTGCTCTATATCGGGTGCGGTGATAATCACGCCTTCGAGCGACATAAGCTCGGAGACCGTCATCTCCTCAATATTGCAACGGAAAATGACGTGATTATCGGCTGACACTATGAGTTGTCCGTTTCTTATGTTGAAGCCGCCGTTTTTCCCGATGACGGAATCGGTATCGCCGTCGCGCTCGGTTGCGTAACGGAGGCGGTTGCGAACCATTTTTTCCGCCATTTTGATTTTGAACGACAGCTTCTCTTCGGGCTTTTTTCGCTTGAAAAGGGACATAATCTTCACCTCGCTTTATCTTATGATATCACAAAGCGGGGCAAAATCAAAGAAAAATCCGAAAAAACGCGCCGAATTTCAAAAATACCCTTTATTATTTTGTTGAATGATGATAAAATGAGTCATACATATGAGATTTTGAGTCATCATTTGCGACTGAATTTTACACAAATTATTTTTTTGAGAGGTAAAATATGAGCATTGAACAGAATACCATCAAAGAAAATAAAAATTTCTTTGTGCGGACATGGCTCCGTATAAAAAACAGCGAGTATACTTATCTCGCCTCGGCATTTCTGCTTCCTTTCGTAATAATGGCGGGAGCTTTTGCCTGCATGGAATTTCATCCCTTCGGCAACAGCTCCATTCTTACGCTTGACTTTCAGGCGCAGTACATTTATTATTATGAAAAAATCCGCGATCTGCTTGTGAACGGCGGGAGCTGGCTTTATTCATGGCAGAGGACGCTCGGCGGGGAATTCATGGGCATAGTCGCGTATTATATGGGCAGCCCGTTCAACCTCCTGCTCGTTCTCTTCCCGAAGAAGAACATTGTTGACGCGGTCACATTTATCCAGCTCTGCAAGATAGGTACGATGGGTCTCAACTTCGGGCTTTACCTGCATAAGACGAGAAAGCTCGGTCAGATGAGAACGATAGCTCTTTCTATGATGTATGCGCTTTGCGCGTTTTCCGTCATCCAGACGATCGACCCCATGTGGCTCGACGCTGTCGTTTTCCTGCCGCTTCTCATTTTAGGCACGGAATCTCTCATCCGCAAAAAGAAGGTCGTTCTCTATATAGTTTCCCTCTCCGTGATATTCATTTCTAACTATTACATGGGCTATATGTGCGGAATTTTCACCTTCCTTTATTTCTGCTACTATTATTACACAGTCCGCCCCGAAATCTATAAGGGCGAAAAGAGATTTTTCCGCAGTGTGGGCTTTAAGACGTTCATGCGCTTTGCGTTCAGCACGCTGCTCGCGATAGGACTTTCGTCATTTATGCTCTATGCGGCGTGGTATTCGCTGGGGTTCGGTAAAATGGGTTGGCTGAACGTCGACTTCTCCTTTAAGCTCCGCTTTGATTACCTCGATCTGTTTATAAATATGCTTCCGGGCTCGTATACGTCGCTCAACCGCGGCGGTCAGCCTGAAATCTATTGCGGCGCGGTCGCGCTCATGTGCATACCGATTTTCTATCTTTCAAAGTCAATCCCGAAGAGACAGAAAATCGCGGCGACGGGACTTCTCCTCGTGCTCATCTCAAGCTTTACGATAAACACTCTCGACCTTGTATGGCACGGCTTTGCAGAGCCCAACTGGCTCAATTACAGATATGCGTATGTATTCTCCTTCTTCGTCCTGACCATGGCAGCGGATGCGCTTAAGGGAATTCGGAAGGTCAAGCTTTCATATATAATCGCGACGGGAATTTCATATTCCGTGCTCGTGCTCATCATCCAGAAGCTGAAGGTCACCTTCCAGCAGGGCGACAACACAATCACGCTCAGCTCTCTCAGATGTATAATGTTCTCGCTCATAGTGTTCTTCATATACACCTTTGTGCTCAAGTCCCTGCGCGATAACAAAAAGGCGGAATCCGCGGCGTTCACGCTTGCGGCGGTCGTCTGCATCGAAATGTTTGTCGGTTCGCTCCTCAACGCGGTCAGCGTTCAGGAGGAGGTCGGCGTGACGAGATATGCAAACTATCTCGATTCAAACGGCAACGAGGTTTATTCCTCATATACCGGCGGCATAATCAGAACGCAGAGCGTTGTTGACAAGATACTCGACAGCGACAAAACCTTCTATCGAATGGAAAGCACGGTATATCGTTGCAACGTAAACGAGCCGATGGCTCTCGGCTATAACGGCATTTCCCATTCGACCTCGACCCTCAACGCAAACGTCATAAGAATGATGGCGAGAATGGGTTATTCATCCGACTCGCACTGGACGAAATACCTCGGAGGAACGCCCGTTTCGGACGCGCTCTTCGGTATCAAATACGTAATAACCAAAAACGACACCCTTGACGGCAACATCTTCAAGATTGCCGCGCAGGGTGAAGAGGGCTATCAGATTGTCAAGTCCGGCAACATCATTTATGCAATGCAGAACACAAAGGCGCTCTCCGTTGCATACGGCGTCAGCGAAAATGTCATAGACGATATGAACGAGCTGACATACCCGCCATATATTTCGGGACTTGACTATCAGAACAGACTCATCAAATCCATGCTTTCCGAAAGTGGCGTGACGGGCGACGTTCTCAAGGGAATAACCGCTTCGATAAGCGCGACGGACTGCTCCCGCTCAACCTTCAACCAGACGCATAAATACAACGTCGGCGACGAGGAAAAGGAAGCTATAAACCCCTATTACTGCTTTGAAAAAACCGGAAATGACCCGAAAGCCAAGCTCGATTTCACCGCTCCCGCGGACGGGCCGATATACTTCCATTTCACGGCGGCAAACTTCGGAAAGACATTCAGCGTTTATGTGAAGAAGAACAACGGCGCGACGTCCTTCGTTTCAGATTATTTCGGAAACGAGACAAAGCGCATAATGAAGCTGGGCGATTTCAAGGAGGGCGACAGGGTGACGGTTGAACTGCGCCTGAAGGACGACGCGCTCTATCTTTCCAAGGAATCGAAATATTTCTTCTATTATATAGATTACACCGCGCTTGACGAAGCCTTTGATCAGCTCTCCGCCGCTGAAATGTATGTTGAGGATTACGGCAACGACTATCTCAAGGGTACAATCGACCTGCCGGCAGGTCAGGAACTGATATTCACCTCCATCCCCTATGACGCGGGCTGGAACGTATATATCGACGGCGAAAAGGCGGAGACGCTCATGGTGTGCGACTCGCTCCTTGCCGTGAAATCGACGGCGGGCTATCATGATATCGAATTCCGCTATATGCCCAAGGGCTACGTCCTTGCCATGATAATCACCGCGATTTCGCTTGTTGTGTTCATCTGCTTTATCATCTTTATAAAGGTCGACAAGGTAAGACGATTTGTATATAAGCTTGCGGGCAAAAAATACGCTCCCTACGGCGCTTCCGGCGATATGATATTCATAACGGAGGACGTAGCGGACGATGACGATGTTCCCGCAACCGCCGGAATGATAAAAGAGCCGGAGCCGGAAAAGCCGGAGCCGGTCGCTCCCGCAGAGGAAGAAAAGCCTTCCGAGAAAGAGCCTTCCGCGGAAGAAGAAAACAAATAAATTAAAACGGACAAATCGGGAGGGGGTAGCTTTCCCGATTTGTTTTAATGAAAGAGGACAATATGGCATTTGACGTTATATTTGCGACGGCTGTTGCAAAGGAGCTTGATGGCGCCCTTGCGGGGGCAAGAGTCGAAAAGGTTTATCAGCCGTCAAAAGAAGAGATATTGCTTTTCTGCCGCGTCGGCAGGGAAACAAAAAAGCTGATTGTTTCATCTTCTCCCGCCTCGGCAAGAGTGTGTTTTACGGAAACCGCGGGAGAAAATCCCGCCGCCCCGCCGATGTTCTGTATGCTTTTGCGCAAGCACCTTGCGGGAGCGCAGATAGAGAGCGTGGAGACGGTCGGTTTTGAGCGCGCGATAAAGATAACATTTGCCTGCCGGGATGAGCTCGGCTTTGAGTGCAGGCGATATCTCATAGCGGAAATAATGGGCAAATACAGCAATATCATTTTCGCGGGCGACGATGACGGGAAAATGAAAATTCTGGGCGTGACAAAGCCCGTCGATATGACGACGAGCCGCGTTCGCCAGCTCCTGCCGGGAATGATATATCAGTCGCCGCCGCCGCAGGACAAGGTGTCGCCTCTTGACGAAACGGAGGAGGGCTTTCTTTCCCGATTTGAAAATTACCCGCAGGGAAAGGACGCAGAAAGGTTTTTCATTGATGCTTATCTCGGCTTTTCTCCCGTTGTCGCAAGAGAAATCGTGCATCGGGCGGGCTGTGACGGAATGACGGCGGGCGAAGCCGACGCAAAAAGGCTTGCCTCTGACTTCCTTGCACTCATGGAAAAAGTGAAAAACGGGGAATTCATTCCTTACGCTGTTTACGGCACAGGCGGAGAGCCCGAAGAATTTTCATATACGGAGATAACATATCTGCCCGGAGCGGGGAAAAGGTTTGAGAGCTTTTCCGCTCTTCTCTCCGCTTTTTACGGCAGAAGGGCGGAGGCAGAGGCGCTGAAAAACCGCGTCGGCGCGACGGAAGCGCTTATAGTCACGGCGAAAAAGCGACTGACAAAGAAGCTGGATATTCTCTCTGCGGAGCTTGAAGAATGTAAGGACGCGGAAAAATATCGCCGTTGGGGCGAGCTTATAACCGGCTCGCTTTATATGCTGACGGGCAAAGCCGGCGAGGCGACTGTCACGGACTATTATTCCGACCCGCCTCTGGCGGTAACCATCCCGCTTGACGAAAAGCTGACGGCGTCACAAAATGCGGCGAGATATTATAAGAAGTATAACAAGCTCAAAACGGCGAGGACGATTGCAGCCGAGCAGGCGGAAAAAGCCCGCGCGGAGCTGGAATATCTGAAAACCGTTGAAGCGTCGCTTGCGCTCTGCGAATGTGCGGCGGACGTTTCCGAGATAAGGGAAGAGCTGATGAAAACGGGCTATCTTCGTCGTCCCGTGCAGGTGAAAGGGCAGAAGCCTAAAAAAACGGAGCCGATGTATTTTCATACGTCGCTCGGCAGGGAGATAATCTGCGGAAAGAACAACACCCAGAACGACTTCCTTTCAACAAAGCTCGCCGAAAAGAGCGACTGGTGGTTTCACGTCAAGGGCGGGGCAGGGTCGCACGTGATTATGCGCTGCGGGCCTGATGAAGACCCCGACGCAAGAGATTTTACGGAGGCGGCTCAGGCGGCGGCATTTTTCTCCGACGAGAGGGCTTCCGCAAACGTCGCAGTCGATTATACCCTTGCGAAATTTGTCAAAAAGCCGTCGGGCTCGGCGCCGGGTCACGTAATTTATACGGATTATTACACGGCATATGTCAATCCCGCAAAGCCGAAAGGATAATAAAATGACAGACCTTTATATAAAGCAGCACGTTTTCACCATCGGCGAAAGGTTCACGGTCTATTCGGAGGACGGAAGCGAAAAATATTATGTCTCCGGCGAGTTTTTGTCTCTGCCGAAAACGTTTCACATAACCTCCGCTGACGGAGAAGAGGTCGCTGAAATTTCAAGAAGACTTTTTTCGTTCCCGCTCAAATACGATTTTTCCGCCGGCGGGGAAGAGATGACCGTCTGCAAGAGAATATCGCTTTTCTGTCCGTCATACAGGGTCGACCCGCTCGGGTGGGAGATAGAGGGCGAATTCTTTGCCCATGAATACGAAATAACGGATGACGGGAGCACCGTCGCGACGGTTTCAAAGGAATGGTTTACCTTCGGCGACGCTTATCGCCTTCGCGTCATGCGCGACAGCGACGTTATCCCGTGCCTTTGCGCGCTTATCGTCATAGACGCATGCCTTGCGGATAACAACTGAAAAACAAAAAATTTATTTTAAGGATTATTTTTTACAATAAATTTATTTACTTTTCGCAACAGTTGTGATAATATAATAGTTAATGCAAAATATATATAATTTTCATTATATGCAAATAAAAAACGGAGGAAAAAACATGGCAAGAAAAATGATTTCCATGGACGGTAACACCGCTGCCGCACACGTTTCGTATGCGTTTACGGAGGTTGCCGCAATCTATCCCATCACGCCTTCCAGCCCTATGGCGGAAAACACCGACACATGGTCTGCGGGCGGGCTCAAAAACATTTTCGGAGACAAGGTAAAGGTTGTTGAAATGCAGTCCGAAGCAGGCGCGGCAGGTGCTGTTCACGGCTCTCTCGCAGCAGGCGCACTCACAACAACATATACCGCTTCTCAGGGACTTCTCCTTATGATCCCCAATATGTATAAGATCGCCGGAGAACTTCTTCCCTGTGTAATTCATGTTTCCGCGCGTTGCGTGGCGTCTCACGCACTCAACATTTTCGGTGACCATTCCGACGTATACGCTTGCCGTCAGACAGGCTTTGCTATGCTCGCTGAATCCAACCCGCAGGAAATTATGGACCTCGGCGCTGTTGCCCATCTTTCAACAATCAAGGGCAGAGTACCGTTTCTCAACTTCTTCGACGGTTTCAGAACATCTCATGAAATCCAGAAGATCGAGGCTTGGGACTATGACGACCTCAAATCCATGATAGACAAGGACGCGCTTGCGGCTTTCCGCGCACGTGCGCTCAACCCCGAACATCCCGTTCTCCGCGGCTCGGCTGAAAACGGCGATATCTTCTTCCAGCACAGAGAAGCGTGCAACGAATATTATGACGCTCTCCCCGCTATCGTTGAAGAATATATGGGCAAGGTCAACGAAAAGCTCGGCACAAACTATCAGCTCTTCAACTATTACGGCGCACCCGATGCAGACAGAGTTATCATCGCTATGGGCTCCGTATGCGACGTTGCAGAGGAAGTTATTGATTATATGAACGCTCACGGCGAGAAGGTCGGTCTTGTAAAGGTTCGTCTTTACCGTCCTTTCCGTGCGGACAAGCTCATCGCGGCTATCCCCGAAACATGCAAGAAGATCGCAGTTCTCGACAGAACAAAAGAGCCCGGCTCTCTCGGCGAGCCTCTCTATCTTGACGTTGTTACGGCTCTTGCTCAGGCAGGAAAGACTGTAAATGTTGTCGGCGGACGTTACGGCCTCGGTTCAAAGGATACGCCTCCTGCATCTATCTTTGCGGTTTATGAAAACCTCGCACAGGACGCTCCGAAGAACGGCTTCACAATCGGTATCACCGATGACGTTACAGGCCTTTCCCTCGAAGAGAAGCCCGCTCCGGACACAGCTCCCGCAGGCACTATCGCATGCAAATTCTGGGGTCTCGGCGGCGACGGTACAGTCGGCGCAAACAAGAACTCGATAAAGATCATCGGTGACCACACCGATAAATACATTCAGGCATACTTCCAGTACGACTCAAAGAAAACCGGCGGCTTTACGGTTTCTCACCTCCGCTTCGGCGATACTCCCATAAAGAGCCCGTACTACATCACAAAGGCAGACTTCGTCGCTTGCCATAATCACGCTTATCTTGAGCAGTATGATATGGTATCCGACGTCAAGCCCGGCGGCGTATTCCTCCTCGACTGCCCGTGGACAGAGGCAGAGCTTGATGAAAAGCTCCCCGGCTCCGTAAAGGCTTATATCGCAAACAACGGTATCAACTTCTACGTTATCGACGCTACCGGCACGGCTATGAAGCTCGGCAACGTCAAGGTTAAGAACACGGTTCTTCAGTCCGCATTCTTCTCTCTTGCAAAGGTTCTTCCCGCAGCAGAGGCAATAGAATATATGAAGAAGATGGCTTATAAGTCATATTCCAAGAAGGGCGAAGCTATCGTCAACCTCAACTACGCCGCTATCGACGCAGGCGCAGGCGCAGCTGTCAAGGTAAACGTTCCCGAAAGCTGGAAGACGGCTGAAAAGGAAGCTGCAAAGGCTCCCGCAGAAGGCAAGAGAGCTGACCTTGTCAAGTTTGTAAACGACATTGCACGCCCCGTAAACGCTATGAAGGGCGATTCGCTCCCCGTTTCCGCATTCAAGGATTGCGCAGACGGCACATATCCTCAGGGCGCATCCGCTTATGACAAGCGCGGCGTTGCCGTTAAGGTTCCCGTATGGCACGCTGAAAACTGCATCCAGTGCAACCAGTGCTCTTATGTATGTCCTCACGCCGCTATCCGTCCCTTCGCTATGAACGCAGACGAAGCCGCAAAGGCTCCCGCTTGCACAAAGTTCACGGCTAAGATGATGGGTAAGGGTTGCGAAGATTATAAATTCACAATCGCTGTTTCTCCTCTCGACTGTATGGGCTGCTCGCTCTGCGTGAACGTCTGCCCGACAAAGCCCGAGAAGAGAGCGCTTGAAATGGTTCTCACGGAAACCCAGCTCGATCAGCAGCCCGCTTTCGATTACGCTGTCAACAACGTAACAAAGAAGGCTACTCCCTTTGCGGATACAACAGTCAAGGGCAGCCAGTTCAATCAGCCGCTGCTTCAGTTCTCCGGATCCTGCGCAGGCTGTGCGGAAACAACTTATGCCCGCCTTATCACACAGCTCTTCGGCGAGAAGATGTATATCTCCAACGCTACGGGTTGTTCATCCATCTGGGGTGGCTCCGCTCCCTCCACACCGTACACGGTCAATAACGAGAGCGGTCACGGTCCGGCATGGGCAAACTCACTCTTTGAGGATAACGCAGAGCACGGTCTTGGTATGCTTACAGCCGTTAAGCACCGTCGCGCACACCTTGCAGACGTTGTAAAGGCACTTGTTGCAACCGAATGCTGCGACGAAGCAGTCAAGGCGGCAGGCAACGAATGGCTTGAAAATATTGATACAGACGCTTCCGCAGAGGCAGGCAAGAAGCTCGTTTCCGCTTGCGAAGCGGCACTTGCAAAGAGCTGCGAATGCGGCGCTTGCGACCTCGCAAAGGAGATCGTTGCAAATGCGGATATGCTCGCAAAGAAGTCCGTATGGATCTTCGGCGGCGACGGTTGGGCATATGATATCGGCTTCGGCGGTCTTGACCACGTCCTCGCTTCCGGCGAAAACGTAAACGTTATGGTATTCGATACCGAGGTTTACTCAAACACAGGCGGTCAGGCGTCAAAGGCAAGCCAGATGGGTCAGGTTGCGCAGTTTGCGGCAGCAGGTAAGGCAATCAAGAAGAAGAACCTTGCGGAAATCGCTATGAGCTATGGCTATGTCTACGTTGCACAGGTTGCTATGGGCGCAGATATGAACCAGACTGTCAAGGCTATTGCAGAGGCAGAGGCATACAACGGTCCTTCGCTCATCATCGGTTACGCTCCCTGCGAAATGCACGGACTCAAGGGCGGCATGAGCAACTGCCAGGCTGAAATGAAGAAAGCTGTTGACGCAGGTTATTGGCAGATGTTCCGCTTCAACCCCGCAAACGTCGCAGAGGGCAAGAACCCGCTGACAATCGACTCCAAGGAGCCGACGGCTGACTATGTTGAGTTCATCAAGAGCGAAACACGTTACAGCAGACTTGTTCAGTCCTTCCCCGAAAGAGCAGAAAAGCTCTTCGCAGAAGCAAGCGAGCTTGCAAAAGAGAAATATCGTCACCTTGTTGACCTCAGAAATATGTACGAAACGGAAGTCAAATAATTGATATCCGGAATCAAATCTCCCGACGGAATTTTTCGTCGGGAGATTTTTATATAATAAAACGGAAATTGTTTTATGAAAAGTCCGAAATGATGTTGACAAAAGCAGAACGCCATGATATGATACAGGGACTTTATTAAAAACGGGAATAAAAAAGAGAGGAAAACGTTATGGATTTTATTTTACCGTTGGAAAATAAAAAAATCACAGATGAAAATATTCTGAAAAGGCTGAAAACGGAGCTTTCCGAGGGGGAGCGCGAGCTTTTCAGAATAACAACAGACCTTCTGCCGGGCGGCGACTACGGCGAGCCCCTCGTCACCTTTACGGACGGAAGAATCATTTCCGTATATCCGTCCGGGGAGGGCACGGAAGCTGTGACGGTGTCATATTCCGAGCTTGACGGGCTTTCGATAAAGCGTATGTACGGAAACGCTTTTCTTATGGCGATAATGAAAAGCGGAGAAAAGGTGTCGCTTGCGAGAGCGACATATGCCGTAACGGCGCTTTTCAATGCGGCGGTGCTGTTCGTGGACAAAGTCGTCTCAGGAACGTCGACGGATGACGCCATCGGAGGCGTCGAAACGGCGTACCGAGGCTTTTGCACGGTTTGCCCGAAATGCGGAAGAAACCTTGTCCGCCCGGGAGCGGACTGTCTCAACTGTGCGTCAAAGGGCAAGCTCGTTTCAAAGCTGGCGAAATACGTAAAGCCCGAAATCAAGACAATAATTCTTTCGGTTGTGATGTCCGTTATGATAACGGTGCTCAGCCTCGTGCCGCCTTACGTGACGAAAATGCTCGTCGACGACATAATTCCGGATAAAAATAAAAAAATGCTTTACATAATTGTTGCGTTTCTTTTCGGAACGTATCTTGTGCAGTATCTGCTTTCTGCCGTGAGAGGGGCACTCCTCCGTCGCGCGGGTGACAGCATCGTCGCGGATCTGCGCAACGACGTGTTTGAAAAAGCGCAGCATCTGCCGATGAAGTTTTATGATAAAACGTCAACAGGCTCCGTCATAAACCGCATCAGTAGTGATACAAACAACCTTCAGGCGTTTATTCTGCGTATTACGCAGGAGGTTGTGACTCAATTGTTCCTCCTTATAGGAATAGTTGTTATAATGATAACGATGAACTGGAAGCTCTCTCTGCTTTCGCTCATTCCGGTGCCGTTTGTCGTTTATGCTTCGAGAAAATTCGGGCGCAAAATCCGCCCGTTTTACCGCCGCATATGGCGAAAATGGACGGCGGTCTCCTCCGTTCTGACGGATTCAATACCCTGCATACGCGTCGTAAAATCGTTTTCGGGCGAAAAACGCGCGTCAAAGCGACTTGAAAAGCAGAATGACGAATGGCTGAAAGTCAGCGTCCGCGCGGGAAGAATGTCCAGCATTTTCACGGCGGCGGTGTCGTTTGTCATTGTGTGCGGATCGCTTATAATATGGAACGTCGGCGGACTCGAAGTCATAGAGGGCAAAAGCGGAATATCTCTCGGTCTGCTCGTTTCGTTCATCTCATATACTTCGATGTTTTACGGCCCCGTCAACTTCTTTGCGGGACTCAACGACTCGTATCAGAGCGCACTGACTTCTGCGGAAAGAGTTATGGACATTCTCGATGCCGAGCCGGAGCATGACGACGGCAAGGGCAATATTCCGCAGAGATTGCAGGGCAAGGTCGAATTCCGTCACGTCAGCTTCTCGTTTGACAAGACGAAAAACGTCCTTTCGGACATCAACCTGACAATTGAGCCGGGAGAGGCTGTCGGCATTGTCGGCACGACGGGCTCCGGTAAAACGACCCTTATAAATCTTTTCCTCCGCTTTTATGATAATTACGACGGGCAGATTCTGCTTGACGGTCAGGACATAAAAACCCTTGATATGAGCTGGTTCCGCTCCAGAATCGGTTATGTTCAGCAGGAAGCGATGATGTTTTCCGATACGATTTTCAATAACATTGCATACGGCAAGCCCAATGCAAGCATTGAGGAGGTCCTCAAAGCGGCGGACATCGCAAACGCGCACGAATTTATTCTCCGTCACCCCGACGCATACGATACGGTTCTCGGCGAGCGCGGCGTCGGACTTTCCGGCGGCGAGCGACAGAGAATATCAATCGCGCGCGCAATACTCAACAATCCCGGCGTGCTCATATTTGACGAAGCGACGAGCGCAGTCGACTCTGAAACGGAAAAGCTCATTCAGGACGCAATAAACAATCTCGTCAAGGGAAGAACAACTCTTATGATTGCGCACCGTCTTTCAACTCTCAAACAGGCGGACAAGATAGTCGTTATCGACAAGGGCAGAATTCTTGAATTCGGCACGCCAGATGAGCTTATGGAAAAGAAGGGCAAGTATTACAGGCTCGTGAAGATTCAGTCCATGGCGGAGAGCGTCACGCGCGACAAAGAGCGCGAGCATCTTGAATAAGGAGGTGACGGAAGATGATAGGATTTTTTATCAGCGGCGACGAGGTTCGTATAAAAAAGGCTGGGGAAACCACGGTAACCCTTGAAACCTATGACGGACGTCGTTTTGAAAATCTTGAGCCAATGCGGCTTTTCCCCGTCTCCGGAATAACAAAATATATTTCTCTGACGGACGAAACAGGCAAGGAGGTTGCGATAATCCGCGATATTGACCACCTTATGCCGGACTCCGCAGAGGCGATAAGGGCTTGTCTTGCCTCATATTATATCGTGCCGAAAATAAAGAAAATACTTTCCCGCGTTGAAAAATACGGCAACATAACGTGGACGGTCGAGACGGACAGAGGCAACCACAGCTTTTCGATACTCAATACCAGCATAGACATAAAAACGCTCTATGACGGAAGGATTTTAATCCGCGACTCAAACGACAACCGCTATGAAATTGAAGACGTTCACAAGCTCGACAAAGAAAGCCTCGGCTTTTTGAAATTCGATATGTAAGGAGAAAAAATATGAAACTTGTAATTGCGGTAATCAACAACGACGACAGCAGAACAGCCATAACAGCCCTGACGGGGAGAGACTTTTTCGTTACCCAGCTCTCCACAACCGGCGGATTTCTTATGGTCGGTAACACGACTTTGCTCATCGGTACGGAAAAGGAACGACTTCCCGAGCTCAAAGAAATTCTTAAAAAATACTGCGTGACGAGAGAGAAAACAAACCCTTCCGTTGAAGCCTTCGGCAGGGGACTGCTCAATCATTCCGTTGAGGAAAAGGTGACAATCGGCGGCGCCGTTATGTTCACCCTCTCCGTTGACGAATTTGAAAAGATATAAAAAATCGGGAGCGGTTTTCCGCTCCCGATTTTTCTTTTGAGAAAAGCATTTATATGAAAAAATCTTTTTGCTTTTATCTTCTGTAATTTTATTTTCCCGCGGCAGAGCCGCTATTGAAATCTTCCCGCAGGGGGAAAATGTAAAATCCCGTTATCTGTTGCAGCAGCAGAGAACTACGCAAGCTATAACAATAACCCAAAGACAGGTGTTGTTTCCGTCGAAAAGGTTGCAAAGACAGTTGTTCATGAATATCCTCCCTTCGCCGCTTTGCGGCAAATATGAATAGTGTTCTCAACAGACGGGGCAAACCGGATATTTCCCCGTCCTGATATTATTCTATGAGGATGTTGTCGAAACGTGCCGATTATTTGCTCTTCTTTTTTTCCGTTGCGCCGATTGAGTATCCTATGACGAACGTTCCGAGAATCAATATGCCGTTAAAAATGATTTGCATTGCAGGAGACTCCGAAATTGTTGCATGGATAAATCCGTCGGTGAGGTTAAAAACTCCGAGACCGGTAGCGAACATAACAGATATATTTGAAAGCTCGGTTACGCCGAACGCCGCAATCAGCTCGAAAATTGCATACATGACGATGCAGACAAGCGGTATGGCGTTTGCCGTCAACGTTGCAACGGTAATATTGAGGTTCTTTCTTGCCGCGATTGCCCCGCACCAGCCCCATATAAGCACAGCCGCGATTACTATAAGCACGCTGATGACGGATATTCCGCTCAGACCTTGCTGTGCTATCGGAACCCATATCGGGATTGAACCGAGATAAATGAATTTATCCGGAATAATAATAAGCCCCAAAAATATCAGAATGGATGAAATCGGGACGAGACAGAGAAGATATGACGCATTGAACTTTTTTTCTTTTTTCATATCGTTTCCTTTCATAATTCAATCGTGCCGTCGAGCGCGAAGGAATAAATATAAGTATGCTCCGGCGCTTTGCCGAAGAGCTTTTTGCAGGCGTATTTATAATAACCGAGCTGGCGACTATGACGCTTTATAAGCGTCTCTTTTATTTCGTCCTCTCCTGTGCCGGAGGGGAAGAAGTCGGTTTTATAGTCGATCAGGATAAGCTCGCCCGTTTTTGTCTTTACGGCGCAGTCAATGACACCCTGCACCATCAGCTTTTCGCCTTTGAGCGCCTCTTTTGTCTTTTCGTCCTCGGAAAAGCTCTCCGCAGGATAGAAAATTATAAATCTTTTTTCCCTGTAAATCCGGTCGGCTTCTTTCATGACAGCGGCAAGGGACGATGAAAAGAACCTTTTGAGCTTTTGAACGTTCAGCTTTTCGCCGTCGCTTTCAAAGATGAACCTGTTCTTTACGAGACGCTGTATTTCCGCTTCGACGCCGTTTTTATCGACGTTTTCAAAATCGAAAAACTGCATGAACGTGTGCATTGCCGTGCCGTGTGAGGTGCCGCTTTCGATTTCTCCCGCAATGAACACGGGCGCGGGATATTCGTCATTTTTCTCGTTGTCTATGCTTACTGCCGTGCCGTCGTCATCGTCCAGCACGTCCGGATACAGCTTTGATACGGACAGCTTGGACGGTACCTTGCTCAGAATTGCGTGCGGATATTCAAAGCCGAGCCGATCGCGGGCGATTGCACAGCCTTCGTCATAATTGTCGACGGTGTCGCTTTCCGCACCTGTGACGGTCTCGCGCCTCGGAAGCTCGCGCACAAAGTCGAGTTTGCAGAGCGAGGGGTCTTTTGCAAGCCCTATGCAGAGCCACTCGAGCATTGATTTGCTTTTTTTTCTTCCGTATGACGAGAACAGCTTCGCTTTCATGCTTACATCCGACGACGGGTCGCCGAAGTCATATTTCTGCTCCTGATTCTTCGGGGAATCCTTTGACCGCGTGTTGTCCTTTACGGTCGCTGTGATTATCAGCCGGCGCTTTGCGCGGGTGAGGGCGACATAAAGAAGTCGACAGCCCTCCTCGGCAAGTCTGCCGCTCTGAAGCTCAATTGCCGCGCGGTGCATGGGTGTTTCGATGATTTTTCCGCCTTCCGCTCCGTCATAAAGGTCGAAAGCGACGGGCGCATTGCGCACGGCAAGAACATTTCCTCTTGTGTGCTCGGAGCTTGTCTGCCTGTTTGTATCGCACAGGAAGACCGTGTCGAATTCAAGCCCTTTTGAACCGTGCATTGTCATTATTGTGACAGCGTCCGCGTCGCCGCCGAAGCCCGTCATATCGACTTTTGCGTCTGTGTTTATCATTTCGTCTATGAATGACGTAAACGAATACAGCCCGTGGTTGCCGCCGTTTTCAAAGTCAAGCGCGTAGTCATAAAGCCGGCGGAGATTTACGCGGCTATGCTCGTCCGTCCCGAGAAGGGACATGATTTTAGTCTCCGCATAAACGGTTTTAAGAAGCTCGCCGCAGGTGCATATTTTTGCTCTGCTGCGGAACTTTTCGTGGTCGGAAAGAAATCTTTTCCCTTTTTCAAAGCCTGTTTTTTCGGTATATTCTCTGAGAGCGGAATAAAGCGAGCCGGACTCGTCCGATTTTCTGATTCTGATCAGTTCCTCCAGCGTCACCCCGTATATCGGGCTTTTGAGCGTTGCGGCGAGGTAAACGTCACGCGAGGGATTGTCTATTGTGTTGAGGAGGGAAAGCGTCAGAAGCACCTCGGGGCTCTTGAAAAATTCCTTCACCGACGCATTCCGGCAGGGAACGCCACGCTTTGAAAGCTCAAGCGCAATGTCCTGCGCAATTTTGTTTGACCTGAGAAGAATGGCGATGTCCGTTGCTTTTGCCTCTCCGTCCGCAATCATTGAAGCTATCTTTTCCGCCACATATGCTTCCTCTGTCAGCGACGGATTGTCATCCGATGTGCATATTATGTGCATTTCGGGCGTGGGGCAGGGAACCTCGTCTCCGCCGCGGCGAAGATGTTCGTCATCTCCGTAAACGATTTTTCCGTCTGTATTCATAAGGGTGGAAAAAACACCGTTTACAATGTCAATTATCTTGTTGCCGGAACGGAAATTCTCGGAAAGAAACATCTTGACGGCTTTTTCGTCCGTGCCTTTTTCGTATTTTTTTCTGCTTTCAAGCTGACGGGCGAATATCGCGGGCTCGGCGCCGCGGAAATCGTAAATGCTTTGCTTCATATCGCCGACGGTGAAAAGGTTGTCCTCTTTTGCGATCAGCGTGAATATTTTGTTCTGAAGCTCGTCTGTGTCCTGAAATTCGTCTATATATATCTCGTCAAACCTTTCGGAAAGCTCTTTTGCAAGGGCTGTCGGCGAGTCGTTTTCTTCGTCATAAAGCAGATTCAATGCCATGCGCTCCGCGTCCGCAAAGCTGATCATATGCCTGCGCTTTTTCTCGTCCATGAGTCGACGGTCAAATTCATCGAAAAATGACGAAAGGTCATCGCGGAGGTGTTCCGCGCGGACGAGCATATCGGAAAGGGTGCTTTCGTCGAGGGAAAAATATGTTTTGAACAGACCTCGCGCCTCTTCTACAAATTTTTTGCGCACGCTCTGGTGCCATTTATAGAGTTCGCAGTTAAAATCTTTTTTTATCGACCCGCAGTCTGCGTCCGTAAATGACTTGCAGAGCGATGAAAAAGCGTTTCTGACGTCCGCATAGGGCTTTGAGCTTTCAATACTGTCGAGCAGCGCCGATGAAAACCGCAGGTCGGTTTCAAAGGTATTAACGCGCTTTTCCGTTCCTTCGGCTCCGTACATTTCGTCAAGGGCGATTTTATAAAAATTTATATAATGACGCAAAAAATCCGCGATGATACCGTAGATTGCTTTTCCCCAGAAGGAGACTTCAAAATCGCCGCCGGAAGGCTCGCCTTTTATCGCTTTTTCGCGGTTTACGCAACCGGAATAAAAATCGTAAAGATCGACAAGCGTCTCCCTCAGCTTGCTGTCCGACGAGGGAGAACCGAAAGTATCAGCAAAGAGAGCAAAATCATCGATTTTTCCGCTCCCGCGGACAATTCCCTCGAAATAATCGGAGATGAGCTCGTCCGCAATTTCATTTTTAAGTATTTTTTCGGCATCCGCATCCATAATTCCGAAGCCGGAAACGCCGGTTTCCTGAAAGTTTTCTTTTATAAGGTCGATGCAGAAGCTGTCTATCGTGCTTATTTTTGCGGAGGAAACGAGGAGCATCTGCCGCAGAAGACTGTTTTTCGGATTTTTTGAATACTCATCGCTGAGAGACTTTTCAATCCTTTCGACAAGCTCCGCGGCGGCGGCACGCGTAAACGTTACCACGAGAATACGGGACACATCAACGCTGCCCGAGCATATGCGCTCTGTGATACGTCTTGTCAGCACGGCGGTTTTTCCGCTGCCTGCGGCTGCGCTGACTGCAATCGAAACTCCGTTTGCCTTGATGGCGTCCGATTGCGCCTGCGTCCAGTTGATCTCTCCCATTGATCTTCCTCCTTTGCGAATTTATATGCATACAGTAATTATATAATTTTTCGGCGCTTATGTCAACAAAAAATAAAAAACGGCAGAGGATATCCCCTCTGCCGTAATTTACTTTTTTACGCCTTGCCGTTTGAACCGAGAACGTCGACGATCTTGTGCTTGACCATCTTCTTTACTTCGTCTCTGCCGACGGAAAGATAAGTTCTGGGGTCGAAAACTTCGGGCTGGTTTGCAAGTACTCTGCGTATGCCTGCTGTCATTGCGAGACGGATATCGGAGTCGATATTGATCTTGCATACAGCCATCTTTGCTGCCTGACGGAGCTCTTCTTCGGGAATACCGATAGCGTCCGGCATGTGACCGCCGAGAGCGTTGATTTCCTTTACGCAGTCCTGAGCAACGCTGGAAGCGCCGTGAAGAACGATCGGGAATTCGGGAAGTCTCTTTTCGATCTCTTCGAGAATATCAAAACGGAGCGGGGGCGGAACAAGGATACCGTCCGCATTGCGTGTGCACTGAGCGGGAGTGAACTTGTATGCGCCGTGCGATGTGCCGATAGCGATTGCGAGAGAGTCAACGCCTGTGCGTGAAACGAACTCTTCAACCTCTTCGGGGCGTGTATAAGTTGAGTCTTCGGCGGCAACGTGGACGTCGTCCTCAATGCCGGCGAGCTTGCCTATTTCACCCTCAACGACAACGCCGTGAGCGTGGGCATAGTCAACAACCTTCTTTGTAAGGGCGATGTTCTCTTCAAAGGAATACTTTGAACCGTCGATCATAACGGAGGTAAAGCCGCCGTCGATGCACGACTTGCAGATTTCAAAGTCTGCGCCGTGGTCAAGGTGGAGCGCGAAGTCAACGCCGGTGTCCTCAACGGCTGCCTTTGCGAGAGCCATAAGGTATGCGGGCTTTGCATATTTTCTTGCGCCTGCCGATACCTGAAGGATAACAGGGGATTTTTCTTCAGCCGCCGCCTCTGTGATGGCTTGAATTATCTCCATATTGTTGATGTTGAACGCGCCGACAGCATATCCGCCGGCATAAGCCTTTTTGAACATTTCTTTTGTTGTTACAAGTGCCATTTATAAATCCTTTCCTGCCGCCTGAGCGGCAATACAAATTTCTGCAATTTATATTTTATAACATTTTACCGATTTTTTCAATACAAATTTGAAAATTTAATATTTTAGATACATTATTTTGCCTGTCAGGCGGGAGAGAGATGTCCGTAAATTCAAAAAGCACCCCGAAGGGTGCTTTCTGTTACAATTATTCCTCTTTAAGAGCGTCTTTTCTGGAAAGGTTGATTCTGCCTTTTTCGTCCGTGCCGAGGAACTTGACCGTCACCTTGTCGCCGACGGAAACAACGTCTTCAACGTTTTCAACTCTCTTTGTGTCGAGCTTGGAGATATGAACAAGACCTTCTTTTCCGGGAGCGATTTCAACAAATGCGCCGATCGGAATGATTCTTGTGACCGTGCCGGTGTAGCAGCAGCCTTCAACGGGCTCGAATACGATGGCGTCGATTATGCCCTTCGCAACGTAAGCGTCCTCTTTGTTTACGGCGAGAATGAAGATTGAACCGTCTTCTTCGATATCGATCTTCGTATTTGTTTCTGCCGTGATCTTCTGGATGACCTCGCCGCCCTTGCCGATAACTTCTCTGATCTTATCGGGATTGATCTTCATGGAGATCATCTTCGGAGCATACTTGCCGACGTCTGCTCTGGGTTCGGGAATTGCCTTGAGAATTACTTCGTCGATAATGTAATCTCTGCCCTTGTGAGTTGTTTCAAGAGCGTTCTTTATGATTTCGGGTGTAAGACCGTCAATCTTGAGGTCCATCTGAATGGAGGTGATGCCCTTGTGTGTTCCGGCAACCTTGAAGTCCATATCGCCATAGAAGTCTTCAAGACCCTGAATGTCTATCATTGTGTCCCATGAGCCGTCCTCGGCTGTGATAAGTCCGCAGGAGATACCTGCAACGGGAGCCTTTATCGGAACGCCTGCGTCCATAAGAGCAAGGGTCGAACCGCATACAGAACCCTGCGATGTTGAACCGTTTGAAGAAACAACCTCGCTTACGACGCGGATAGCATAAGGGAATTCTTCCTTTGAGGGAAGCACGGGAATGAGCGATCTCTCTGCGAGCGCACCGTGACCGATTTCTCTGCGTCCGGGTGTGCGGAGGGATTTAGCCTCGCCCGTCGAATAGCCGGGCATATTGTAATGATGCATATAGCGTTTTTCTTTTTCGTCGTCAAGACCGTCAAGCTGCTGTGCGTCGCTCATCGGTCCGAGAGTTACGACGGAAAGAACCTGTGTCTGACCTCTTGTAAAGAGACCGGAGCCGTGTGTTCTGGGAAGAACGGCAACCTCGCTTGCGAGCGGACGGATCTGATCCATTCTTCTGCCGTCTACACGCTTTTTGTCAACAAGGAGCCAACGACGGACAATCTTTTTCTGAATCTTATAGATAAGTTCGGGAAGAACAACGGGGAGATCCGGATATTCTTCGGAGAACTTTTCGAGGATGTCGTCCTGAATGGGCTGCATCTTTGCGTCACGAACGGTCTTGTCATCCGTGTCAAGAGCTTCCATAACGGCTTTTTCACAATAGTCGAAAATCTTATCGAACATATCGTGATCAAGCTCGCAGGAAGGATAATCAAATTTCGGCTTGCCGACCTCTGCAATGATTTCATTGATGAATACGAGGAGCTTCTTTATCTCTTCGTGAGCGAACATAATCGCGTTGTACATATCGTCGTCCGATACTTCCTTTGCGCCCGCTTCAATCATAACGACCTTCTTTTCGGAAGCTGCGACTGTCAGCTCGAGAACGCTTTCTTTTCTTTCTTCGGCTGTCGGGTTGATGATGAATCTGTCGCCGATCATTCCGACAAATGCGCCGCCGATAGGTCCGTTCCACGGGATGTCCGAAATGGAAAGAGCGATTGACGCGCCGATCATAGCCGTTATTTCGGGTGAGCAATCGGGATCGACGCTCATAACCGTAAGAGTAAGAGCTACGTCGTTACGAAGATCCTTCGGGAAAAGGGGACGGATGGGACGGTCGATGACGCGGCTTGTAAGGATTGCCTTTTCGCCGGGTCTGCCTTCACGTCTTGTAAAGCTGCCGGGAATTCTGCCGACGGCATAGAGCTTTTCATCGTAGTCAACGGAAAGGGGAAGGAAATCAATACCGTCTCTGGGCTTGGGTGATGCTGTTGCGCAAGCAAGGATGACTGTTTCGCCATAGCTTATCATGCATGAGCCGTTTGCGAGCCCTGCAACCTTGCCGACCTCAACTTTGAGAGGTCTGCCTGCGTATTCATAATTGAATACTTTGTAATTTTCAAACATTTTTTGCCTCCTGAATTATTATTTATTCTTCTGCGGTGGGGGCTTTTGTTTAGCATTTAACGAAATCTCCGACGTTTTTTCGGGGACTTTATTAACTGCTATACAAAATCCGCTTCCGCCGCATAAAAGACGCTGTAATTTGTGAAAGGGACGGAGAATATCCGTCCCTTTCGGAGAAGCTTATTTTCTTATGCCGAGCTTATCGATTATAGCACGGTAACGGTTGATGTCCTTCTTCTGGAGATAAGAGAGAAGGCTTCTTCTCTGACCAACCATTTTGAGAAGACCTCTGCGGCTGTGGTGGTCGTTGTTGTTGAGCTTGAGATGCTCGTTGAGATGGTTGATTCTTGCCGTGAGAATGGCAATCTGAACCTCGGGCGAGCCTGTGTCGCCTTCGTGCATAGCGTTTTCTGTGATAATCTGCTGTTTCTGTTCCTTAAGCATTGTGTTTCACCTCATAAAAATATTTCTGCGTTCGGGCATCGAAGCGGGCGGCGGGTGAAGCGTTTTTGAAAAAACCTTATGTCCGCAGGCTGCGCTGCCGAATTTTCGCAGGTAAGATTATAGCATAAATATTTCCGCTTGTAAAGAGTTTTTCCGAAAAAAACGAATTTATTTATTTTTATCGCGATTTTTGAGACGTTTGATTTGTTTCCCGGGCGGGAGAAGGCATTCATCGCACATTTGAGGATGTTGCAGTTTGCAGGCGTCGACGGGAAGAGCTTTCTGCAAGCAACGGTTTTTGTATACTTTCTTTTTTGAAAAGAAAGTACGGTGCCTGCTTTTTTCAAGTATAACAAAAACAGAGATGAACAATCACCGCTGTTTGCTGTTTATAAAATTTACGCAAAACCAATAACCAAAGTTTCTTTTGCCTACTTTTCTTTTCAAAGAAAAGTATGGTCAAAGAAAAGTAGGGGAGAGTTCAAGGCTGACGATTGTTTTGAGTGCTCCGTCCGACGAGAAGAAACATTCGGTGAGCGAGTTTTCGTCAGTGGAGAGCTTTGCCGTTATGACGTCCGATTCCTTTATCGGCGAGCGATAGGAAATGCGATAAGCGCTGATCTGTCGTTTTTCGTAAAGCTCCTTCGGCATGGCTTCGAGCGCAAGCGTGAAATAATTCGCATTATGAACGTGACCGTTATAATCTATGTCGTTCCGACGGAGAAAAACGGGGACTTCGGCGTCGAATTCCTTCGGCGCGACAAGGCGCGGAAGCCTTTCATTCGTTTCGTCCTCCGGTTCAGGTCTGTAAAGAGCAATGAGCTCTTCCGCAGGCTTTACAAGTCTTCCCGTCGACACATCGACGCGCACAAGAACGGCATTGCCTTCGGCGCAGAGTTCGCCCGCCGCAGTTCTTATTTCCATTCTTCTTTTGCATTGAATTGACGGCTTCAGCCCGACGGCGTATGTCGACTGAATGAGCTTTTCTCCATATGCGGGAGTGCGGTGAATTCTGACATTCCATTCCGCAACAATCCACGCAACCCCCGCCGCGGTGCCGGAAATGAGACTGTCGCCGACGGAATCCGAATGGTGACTGCCCGTGTTTTCAAATATGCGAAGGACGGCTTCCGGAGTCATAAGTCCGCCCCTGCCGAAATCCTCTATTCTGCTACAATATTCTTCGCTGAATATCATTTTTGTTTACCGTCTTTCATAATTGTTTACAGGGTTGGCTATTTTATTCCGTTCTGAATTTTCGCCGCCGTAACGGTGTTTTTCAGCAGCATTGTGACCGTCATAGGTCCCACTCCGCCCGGGACGGGGGTAATAAATGACGCTATCGGCTCAACCGCGGCGAAATCAACATCGCCCGTGAGCTTGCCCTCCGGCGTTCGGTTCATACCGACGTCGATTACAACGGCACCCGATTTGACCATATCCGCCGTCACAAAGCCCGCCTTGCCGACTGCGGAAACAAGAATGTCCGCACGGCGCGTCACTTCGGAAAGATTTTTCGTTTTGGAATGGCAGATTGTGACCGTGCCGTTTTCATGCAGAAGGAGTATTGCCATGGGCTTGCCGACAATATTGCTCCTGCCGATAACAACACATTCCTTTCCCTCCGCGCTTATCCCGCTGCGGTGCAAAAGCTCGATTATTCCTGCGGGAGTACACGGCAGAAAGCTGAATTTTCCCGTCATAATCCTGCCGACGTTTTCGTCACAGAAGGCGTCGACGTCTTTTTTCGGGTCGATATGAGCGATGATATTTTTCTCGTTTATGTGTTTCGGGAGCGGAAGCTGGACGAGAATACCGTTGATTTCCCGTCGACTGTTCAATCCGTCAAGCACGGAGATGAGTTCTTCCTCCGTTGTCTCCGCCGGCATGGCAATGATTTCCGAGTCGATGCCCGTTTCGTCACAGGCTTTTTTCTTGTTGCGGACGTAAATCTGCGAAGCGGGGTCGTCTCCGACGATGACAACCGCAAGACGGACCTTTATTCCTTTTTCCGCAAGCGCGGCGACATCCTTCTTTATTTCCGCGCGGACTTCGGCGGAAATCGCCTTTCCGTCAATTATCCTTGCCATCCGGAGCCTCCCCGTCTTCGTCCGAGGGAGCTTCTGTTTCCTCAGGAGTCTCTTCCGTTTTTCCGTCATCTGCGGGCTCGTGCTTTTCAAAGGAAATTTTCATCGGCTTTTTTTCATCAGTGGCGGGCGTTTCCTTTTCAAAGAGATTTTTCTTTTTGCTCTCGCGGACGAGCTTTTCGTCATTTTCGTCTTCTGCCTTCTCAAACTCTTCGGTGTTGAAGTCGACAGCCGCGCCTGTTTCCGTCGGAGCGTATTTGTCCCTGCCTATGCCGAGGAAATACGGAATCGATACCTCGCACCCCGCCTTTATTTTGCCCGCTTTCTCGTCGCGCACGGCGATTATATGACAGACGATTGTAAGCGGAAGGGCGATTATGAAGAGGATAATGCCGAGCAATGCCGAAACTCTTATTCCCGTATTACCAATATAGAGAGAGTCTGTGCGGAGCTGTTCGATGAAGAATCTTCCGAAGCCGTACCAGCCGAGGTACCAGAGGAAGACCTCTCCGCCGAACTTTTTCTTTTTATAAAATACGTTTATCAATATGAAGCCGATAAGATTCCAGACGGATTCATAGAGGAATGTCGGATGAACGAAAACCATATCGGTCGTGCCGAAATCACTGAAGGTGTTGCTGTTCTGAAGTCCCATGCGGAGGAAATACAGCGGATGAGAGGGTAAAACAAGTCCTCCGTAGGCTTCGCCGTTGAAGAAGTTGCCCCATCTGCCGAGTATCTGACCTATCATGACGCCGGGGATTATCATATCGGCATATTTGAAGAAGTCAATCTTTTTATGCTTTGCAACGAGTATCACCGCCGCCATACCGCCGATTATTCCGCCGTATATCGCAAGTCCGCCGTTCCATATGGCGATGACGTCATAAAAGGAATGAACGTTGCCATAGAAAATGATGTAATAAATTCTTGCGCCGACGATTGCCAGCGGTACGCAGATGAGCGCCGTATCGACAACGTCATCCAGCTTTATCTTCGCTTTCCCCGCGCGATACGCAACGTATGCGAACGCAAGGATTATGCCTATGCATATTATCACCCCGTACCACATGACGGGTCTGCCGAAAACCGTGAACGCCACGTTGTTGAGCTTGAATTCGCCTATTCCCAGTCCCGGAAACGAAATGTTTGATGTGTGTCCCATATTCAGTTCCTTTTTCGATTATTTTTCAAGCGGCTCGACCACGCTCATCGCATAATATTTTTCGTCAAAGAGCTTACGGAGCAGCTCCTCCGTATACTCAAATGACACCTCCGAAACAGCCTTGCTGTAATCCATAATGTCAATATCATCATGAAGCATGAAGGTTATATTGTCCGCGATGTTCTGCGTTGAGTCAAAGCTTCTTACAAGACTTGCGTAATTTGCTTTCTTTGTTCTCTCGAATTCGCCTTGGTCAAGTCCCGTTTTCTTCTTTTCTTCGACGTATTTCACGAATTTATCGTAAACGGCTTCCGGATCGTCGCTCTCGCCAACAAGCTCTCCCATGCCGAAAACATGGTCAAGCGAATAGCCCGCGCCAAAGCCGCGGACAAGTCCGCTCTCGTAAACGTCGATTGCGAAATCGGAGGTGCCGCCGAAAAGCATATCGTAAAGCACGCCGCCGGCGATTGACTTTTTCAGTCGCTCCTTCGGGTCTGCCGGTATATCAATATCCTTTATGCCGATTTCAAACATAGGCTTCGATACCGCCATTTGAACCTTTACTCTCTTTTTGTTTACCTCCGCCTTTTCGGAGTTATAGCAGCGGACGATTTTCTTTTCCTCCTGCATGGGAAGAACCTTGTCCGCAACGGCAAGCACCTGCTCCATTGTAATGTCGCCGCTTGTGACGAGAACCATATTGGAGAGATTATAGAACGTGCGATAGCAGCTGTAAAGCAGGTCTGCCGTTATCTCCGCGATTGACTCAACCGTGCCGGCGACGTTTATCTTTATCTGACTGTCGGCATAGAGAGCCTCCATCGTGTTGTAATAACGGGCTCTTGAGGGGTTGTCCTCGCCCATTTTTATTTCCTGACCGATAATCCCCTGTTCCTTTGCGACTGTCTGCGGGGTGAAATACGGCTTTGTGACGTAATCCAGCAGGATTTCAAGGTTTTCATCATAATGGCTTGTGCACGAGAAAAGGTAAGCCGTCATCTCGCTGGACGTAAACGCGTTTGCGTCCGCGCCGTATTTTGCAAAGCGTGCAAAGGTATCGCTGCCGTCTTCGTTTTCAAACATTTTGTGTTCAAGAAAGTGCGCAATTCCGTCCGGAACCTTTACAAAATCCTTATCGCCCTCAAGCTTGAAGCAGTTGTCGGCTGCGCCGTATTTTGTCGAAAACAGCGCATAGCTTGTGCGGAATTTTTTCGGAACGACGTAAATATCAAGCCCGCTCTTATGCTTTGTATAATAATATCTTTCGCCTATCGCCTTGTCTTCGCGCATTATTATCTCGCTCATTTGCTTTCCTCCTGTCCGCAGAGGAAGTAGTACGTGTCAAGACGTACCGCCTTCGCCCGCTCGGTTATCTGCTCTTTTGTCACAGCGTTTATCTTTGCGATTTTCTCATCGTCCGTCAGCTTTCTGCCATACATAACCTCGCCGAATGCGGTTGCCGCAAGCGCACGGACGCTGTCATCGGCGCTCATAATGTCGTCGCAGAGGGATTTTTTCGCCATTTCAATTTCGTCATCCGTTATTTCGCCGTTTTTCATATTGTCCAGCTGAAGCATTATCTCGTCAAAAGCCTTCTGCTCGTTTTCAAACTGAATTCCGGAGGCGACCGTCATCGCGCCCTTTTCGGGGATGAGAGAGGAAGAGCAATAATAGCAAAGGCTGAGCTTCTCTCTGACGTTCATAAACAGCTTGCTTGCCGCGCTTCCGCCGAAAACGGTGTTGAACACCTTTGTGACGGCGTAGTCGTCATCGGAGGTTACGCTATCCGTGAAAAATCCGAGAACAAGCACGCCCTGTGTGACGTTCTGTCTGTCATATATCTTCTGAATCTCGGCTCTTGCCGTGCCTTTTGTATCGGGTATCGGCTCGTAAATTCCGTCTCTTTCGACGGATGAGAAAATCTCCGAAAATTTCTTTTCAAGCTCGTTTCCGTCAAAATCGCCGACGGCGAAAATTTCAATTCTTGCCGTGCGGAGCATATTTTTATAAGCCTCGAAAAGGCACTTCGGGCAGACAGCCTCGATTTCTTCAACCGTGCCGCCGTCGCTTATGCCGTATGCGTCGCCGGAGAACATTTCTTCAATCGCTTTCAGCCTTGCGTATCTGCCCTTCTGATTGATTGTCGCGCGGACGGTGTCAGCCGCTATCTTCTTTTCGCCTTCAACGCTTTCGGCTTTGAAAACGCCGTTTTCCGTCACGGGATGAAGCACCGCCTGCCCGATAAGGTCAAGCACGCCGCCGGTTATATCGGTGTCGTCTATCGCATATGAATTGCGCATGGAGCTTGCTTCAAGAGTCACTATATGATTGTCGCCGTGCTTCCAGTGTCCCGACCATATCCCCGATGCATAAAGCTCCTGCTTGCGGCGGCGGATATCGGCAAGGGTCGGATATTTTTCCGTTCCCCTCAGAATAACGGGAAAAACAAGCGAATTCTTTGCCGCCGTCTCTTTTTTCAGCGGCATAACAAATCTGATCTGGATATAATTTGATTTGAACTTGTCCGCGGGGATGACTGTCAGAAAAGTCCCTGCGGCTATCTGTTTTCTTTCTGTATGCATTTCGTATCCTTTCAGCGTAATGGATTTACATATATTTTACTCCATTGCGCCGTATTTTTCAACAGTTAATTAAAAAATCGTGCGACAATATATTTACAGCCGACGCATTTTGTGATATAATGATTACAGATATCGGCGCGCAACCGACGCGTGCTCAAAAAAGGAGGACTGATTTTATTATGGGAGAACTTCTCTCCGTAATGCCGTGGATATGGCTCGGCGTAACCGTTGCGGCAATCGTTTTTGAAGCATCGACGCTCGCTCTCGTTGCGGTGTGGTTTATTCCGTCCGCGCTCGTTTCGCTCGTGCTTTCCGTTTTTCATCTCCCCCTGTGGCTCCAGGTAACGGCGTTTCTCGTGCTTTCCCTCGCGCTTATGATTTTCCTCAAGCCCTTTATGAAAAAAGTGCTGAAGGTCAGGTATTCGCCCACAAACGCGGATACCGTAATAGGCAAGACGGGAACGGTAATCGAGAAAATCGACAATATCGCCGCCACCGGCGCCGTCAAAGTGGACGGCAAGATATGGACGGCACGCTCCGATAATGACAGTGTCACCATTGACGAGGGATCATTGGTTCGCGCCGTTGCAATCGAGGGCGTAAAACTCATCTGCAGAAAAGAAAACTGAAGAAAGAAGGTAAATTTTTATGACCGGACTCATTATTTTGGGAGTACTCGCTGTACTGGTTCTCATAATCATAATCGCAAACATTCACATTGTGCCGCAGGCGCACGCATACGTTGTCGAGCGTCTCGGAACGTATCACGCGACATGGCACACTGGACTTCACGTGAAAACTCCGTTTGTTGACAGAATTTCAAAGCGCATCTCCCTTATGGAGCGCGTTGCCGATTTCGAGCCGCAGGCTGTTATCACAAAGGATAACGTCAAAATGCAGATAGACACGGTTGTTTTCTTCCAGATAACCGACTGCAAGCTCTATGCATACGGTGTTGAAAATCCTATGTCGGCAATCGAAAATCTGACGGCGACAACTCTTCGTAACATAATCGGTGAGCTTGAGCTGGACAGCACGCTCACCTCGCGCGACATAATCAACACGAAAATGCGCGCCATTCTGGACGAGGCAACAGACCCCTGGGGTATCAAGGTCAACCGCGTTGAGCTGAAAAACATTATGCCCCCGAAGGAAATTCAGGACGCGATGGAAAAGCAGATGAAAGCAGAACGCGAACGTCGCGAGCAGATACTCCGCGCGGAAGGCGAAAAGAATTCAACGATCCTCGTTGCAGAGGGTAAAAAGCAGGCTATGATACTTGATGCGGAAGCGCAGAAGCAGCGTCAGATACTTCTCGCAGAGGCGGAAAAGGAAGCCAAAATCCGCCAGGCAGAAGGTGAAGCAGAAGCAATCAAGCAGGTTCAGGAAGCTACCGCCGAAGGTATCAGAATGATAAACGAAGCAGCACCGTCGGAAGCGGTTATCGCCATAAAGGGCCTTGAAGCCTTTGAAAAAGCCGCCGACGGAAAAGCGACAAAAATTATTATCCCCAGCGAAATTCAGTCGCTTGCGGGACTTGCAACCTCGGTTTCCGAGCTTATAAAAAAAGACTGACAGGCAATTAAAAAGCGGTCAATCGGAAATTATTCAACAAAAAGGCCTCCCCGATGATTCGGGGAGGTTTTTCTCATATTATCTTCGTATATATCGGGGTTTTTGCCTTGCGGGAGGGAATCATGAGCACGCCGCCCTCGGGATTTCCGTCCGGACCGTTTGCCTGCGCAAGCTCGCTCTCCGTCGTGCCGTATTTTTTGGCTATATCCCAGAGCGTTTCGCCCTTTGACGGATAATAAAGCGTGATTTTTGCGCCGTTATCCGTTTTTCTCGGTTTGTCGCGACAAAGCGAAAGCACGGAAACGACATCCGATTCCTTCTTTGCGAAGGTTATATAGTTTATCATTATTTCCATATCGGCGCAGAGTTTGCCGTCCGCCGTTCTGCCCTTTATGTCAATGACGGAAGCGTCCGCGGAGTAATCAAAATTGTCAGGGGTCATAGCCGCGTCGGTCTCGGCACGGAAGGGGGAAGAGAATATCTTGCCCATATAGACGCCGCCGCAGGAGAGTATTGCATAAATGTCGACGTTGCCTGTGAAAATCAGTTTGCCGCCCGATTTTTCCGCCCCTGTGACGGTTGCCGCTGCTCTTATCGCCGTGACGTCCGTAAGCTCTCCGTCGGGGAGCTCCGTGCAGGCGGAGGCGGAGAAATTGAAGCTCTTTGCGCAGGCGCACGAGCGGTATTCAAGGGCTTTTATCTCGGTTTCGCCTTCATATTCCGTCGAATACATATCCGTTGTTATTTCGCTGCGGACGTTTTTATATGCGTCAAAATATGCGGAATACGAAAAATCAATCTCAACCGTGCGGTCTTCGCCTGTTTCGTCCGCCGCCTTGCGGAACTCCGTGCTTGTTATGCATACGTTACCCGTGACAAGACAGCTCTCCGTCACGCCTTCGGCGATCGCATCTCCCGAAACGGGAATTCTGCGGATGAGCGAAACATATGTTTTCGGGGCTGACGGGTCATCGCCTGCCGCGCTGTAAATAATGTTTGCAACGACGTTACCTTTGTAATTTATAACACCATCTCCCGCCTTCATTTCGGAGAGATACGGGTCGAGATAAACGCTGACGACCTCGTCTATCGCGGGGAGCGGAGCGGCGACGGAAATATCCTCGCTTACGGAAACGTCCGCGTCCTGCGCCTCAATTCCGAAACAGCAGTCGATGCTCTCCGTTTTGCACATTATATCGTCTCCGCTGCCTGTTCTGCCGGTGACGGAGGGCGCGGCGCAATTGAGACAGCTGATTGTGACGGTCACCGCGATTTTTGCCTTTGCTGTCAGCCTTCTGGGGCTTTGCAGACGGACGTTTACGGAATCGAGCTCGGTGTCGGCATCGACAGAGCAGTCGCCCGAAAAATCGCCTATGGGCATACTGCCGCCGTAATCGGAGGAGAATTCCGCGGTTTTGATAATCCCGTCCGCCGTGGAATAAATAACGGAAAACGTCACTGTGCCGTCATATTCAAGCGACGAGCCGTTTATGTATTTTCCCGCGCGGCAGACTCTTGCGTCGGTGCGCAGTATGCGGCTGACATCGGGGAGATAATCCGGCAGATTGTATTCCGCGCTCACTTCCTTTATCGCTGTGTCCTCAAAGGTCTTTATCACGACGCAGTTTTTTGCGCCGTCGTCTGTGTAACTGAACATAAATGTGTAACCTCTTTCCCGACGGATTTTTCTGTGATATTCGGCTCCTGTCGCCGCCGACGGCAAGAGCTTTATTTATCCGATAAAAGATATATGCGGACGACGCTCAGAATATGCCGGAGGAAAGATAACCGCTCATTTTTTTCAGCGCCGATTTTTCAATCCGCGAAACATACGAGCGTGATATTCCCAGTTTTTCCGCAACCTCGCGCTGTGTTATCGCGCGCGAGCCGGAAAGCCCGTAACGCAGGATGATTATTTCCCTCTCCCTTTCGTCCAGCACCGTGAGAATCGCTTTTTTGGCTTTCGACGTTTTTATTTTACAGTCGATATTGTCCGCGATTGTGTCCTCCGTGCTGATAACATCGATATAAGTCAGCGGGTTGCCGTCCTTATCTATGTCTATCGGCTCGCTTATGCTGACCTCGCACGCCGTTTTCTTCTGCGACCGGAAATACATAAGTATCTCATTTTGCAGGCATTTACTCGCATAGGTTGCAAAGCGCGTGCCGTTGCGACTGTCAAAAGAGTCGATTGCTTTTATCAGCCCGATCGTGCCGATGGAGATGAGGTCATCCTGATTTTTGGACATGGAATAATATTTTTTGACGATATGCGCCACAAGGCGGAGATTGTGTTCTATCAGCTTTCCTCTTGCCGCCATATCGCCGGAGCGCATTTTTTCAAAACATTCTTCTTCCTCCTTCGGCGAAAGAGGAGGAGGAAAGCTCTGCGAATATGATATTTTGAGGAAAAGATAAAGAAAATTCGACATAAGCGCCGAAAAAAAGCCCATCATTTTGTGTAAAATGCCTCCGTTTCAAGGGGTTTGTAAAATTATATTCCGCAGGGCAAGTACTTTTTCGTAATCCTCTTGCGATTTTTGATTTTATGGTGTATAATCATATAGCAATAATTTTCCGGAGGTTTGAAATGAACTTCACATTGGGCGGGATACTTATGTTTTCCGCATTTGCCGTCTTGCTGATTATAATGGCGGTGACAGTTTCCCGCGCGGCGGGCTTTTCAAAAAAGAATGTGAACCTGCCCAGAATATCCGCTCCCGCAAAGGTTGTTTCAAAGAGAACGTTTTCAATGTCAAAGGAAGGCAAAGCCTATTTCATGACGTTTGAATTCAAAACGGGGGACAGGTCGGAATATCGCGTGTCGGACGATGCCTATCTTTATTTTGCCGAGGGCGACGAGGGCACGGTGACGGTCAGAGGAACGGAGTTTATTTCTTTTGTGATATGAATGACAGATTTTCAGAGTCCACCGAAAAAATTGCGGTGGTCGATATCGGCGCGAACAGCGTCAGAATGAACATATACGATATAAATATCGAGACGGGGGAATTTTCCGTTTGCGATTCGGCGCGCAGCATGCTCGGTCTTGCGGCGTATTCGGTCGGCGGGAGACTATCGCCGGACGGCGAGGGCAGGCTTTTTGCCGTATTGCGCGAGTATCTCGCAAGGGCGAATTCCGTGCCGACGGATGCTTTTTATGCCTTTGCGACGGCAAGCCTGCGCGGGCTTTCAAATACGCACAAGGTGCTTGCGTCGATAAAAAGGCGGCTCGGAGTGGATGTCAACGTTATCTCCGGAGACGAGGAGGCGGAGCTTGACTTTTTTGCAACGGTAAAGCGCTTTGGCGCGGACATTGCAAAGAAGGGAATAACCGTCGATATGGGCGGCGGCAGCACGGAGATAGTCGGCTTTGAGGACGGACGGAAAACCTGCGGGCACAGCTTCCGGATTGGCTGTCTTGCGCTTTCAAAGCGGTTTGCCGAAAATCCTCTTTCGGTTGCGGAGGGCGAGCTTGCCGATATAAAAAATTACGTTCTCTCGGAGCTTTCAACACATCCCGAATTTGAAAATATCGGCGGGACGGCATATCTCATCGGCGGGACGGCGAGAGCCGTCGCAAAGATATTCATGGGTGTCCGCTCGGGACCGTCCTCGCTTGACGGCTTTGAAATGACGGCAGACGACCTTTTCTCCGTCCGCGATACAGTCCTTTCCGACGGCGGCGCGGCGATAAAGAAATATTCTCCGGACAGAACGGCAACAGTCGCTCCCGGGGCGTGCGCGCTGTGCGAGGTCATACGCTATTGCGGCGTCGAAAGGCTCGTGATAAGCGGGGCCGGCGTGCGCGAGGGATTTGTCGCAAAAATGATAGAAGAAAGAAAAAACACAAAATAAATCGGAGGAATTATGGAGGACTCGTTTTATTACCGCGAACTTGTCGATATGGCGATACTTGCGGGGCAGATAATGATGAGCGCGGGCGCCGAAACGCACCGTGTTGAGGACACCATATCAAGAATACTTCAGACGACGGGTTTCTCTCAGGCGGACGCTTTTGTTCTGCCGACGGGAATAACCGTCACACTTTCGGACGATAAAAAGGAAACGCTGTCCGTCACGCGCAGAATAATGCCGGGGTCGAACAATCTTTCGAGGATATACCTTGTAAACAATGTTTCCCGCGATTTCTGCAGCGGAAAGATTACGATTGAAGAGGCAAAATTACGCCTTGAAAAGATAAAAAACGAGCATATCTACGGCACGGTTATGAAAATAATCGGAGTTATGTTTGCAACGAGCATGTTTGCGTTGCTTTACGGCGGCTCGCTTCTTGACGCAACGGTTGCGCTCATTGCCGGACTTGTTATGTCATTTGAGAACTACTATCTGCGCAAGTTCATCGGAATGGACTTTCTTTCGGATGTGCTCTGCGCCGCAACGATAACGATTGTTTCGCTTTTGTGCGTTTTCGGGTCGATGAAGGCGGGGATAGAGCTTCACCCGCAGTACATAATCGTCGGCGGAATAATGCCGCTTGTGCCCGGCGTTGCGATAACAAACGCTGTCCGTGACGTGCTTCAGGGAGACTTTATTTCCGCATGCGCGAGAATGGTTGAGGCGTTTATGATAGCGGCGGCGGTTGCTGTCGGCGTCGGCGCGGGAATATTTTTCGGGCAGAAGGTCGGCTTTGCACCCGAAACAATCGGATTTATAACGAACATCACAAGGAGCGGTTTTGTCGGTTACGCGGTCGGTTTTGCCGCGGCGGCATTTTCAATCGTCGGCTTTTCGTTTATACTTGAAGTGCCGAAGAAGTTCATCATTGCGTCAGCTTTCACGGCGGCAATCGGCTGGACGGCAAACCTTTTCGGATTTTATAACGGCATGGGTGACGTCTGGGGTGCGTTCCTCGGCGCGTTGCTTGCGGAGCTCCTTGCTTACATTTTCGCAAGAGCGCTTAAAGCACCCGAAACGATTTTCCTCATCTGCGGAATAATTCCGCTTGTGCCCGGAGCGGGTATTTACAGAGCCGTCTATTATCTCATCAGCGGCGACCCGCTTGCCTCTTCCGCTTTCAATTTAACCCTTATGGTCGCGGGGGCGATAGCACTCGGACTTATCACGATGTATACCGTTCTTGATATGCTGCGCAAGGGCGTTATGAAGATAAAAAGAAAATAATAAAAGCAAAAAGCTCCGCTCCGGCGGGGCTTTTTTAAGTTAAGAGAAAAGAGAAAATCGGAAGCGGTGCGCCTGAAAACGCTTGCGCATTTGCAAATCCCACTCCGACGCATTTCGTGCGCCACTGCCCTTTTTGATGAGAATATAAATCTTGCGCAAACCAATAATTAAAGTTTCTTTTGCCTACTTTTCTTTTCAAAGAAAAGTAGGTCAGGGGGAGGAGCGATAAAGCCGTGAGAGAATCAGCCAGTTTGAATTGAACGGGCGCATGGCGTTCCAATAGCCGACGCCGAAAAAGCCGTATTCCTGCGGCAGGGCGAGTTTTGCCGTTATGGAGCGCGGATCCTCAAACCAGACCTCGTGCATGATGCCGTTTTTATAGTAATTGAAATAAGGTGACTGTGCCGCTTCGTCAAATTTTATTTCGGCATTGTTTTCAGCGGCTATGCGCGGCGCGTCCTCATTTGAAATGAGAGTCGCGCGGGTTTCTCCCGATTTGTACGGCAGTGCCCAGTCGTAACCGTAGTTCGGAATACCCATGATTACCTTTTCCGGAGGAATTTCCGTGACGGCATAGTCAAGAACGCGGCGCACGGAATTTATCGGTGCGACAGCCATCGGCGGGCCGTATGTATAGCCCCATTCATAGGTCATCAGAAAAACCTTGTCTGCCGCCGCGCCGATTTTGTCATAGAGGTGACCCTGATAGAGAAGACCTGCCTGATCTGCGGAGGTTTTCGGCGCAAGAGCGGCATAGACCGTATATCCGTAGGGACTCAGGGCGCGACGGGCTTTTGCAATGAAGTCCGCATATGCTTCCGCGTCCGACACATAGACAAATTCAAAGTCGATATCAAGCCCGTCGTAACCCTTTTCCGTCATTTCCGCGATGATTTCGCCGATGAGATTGTCCTCCGCTTCGGGCGATGAAAAAAGCTCGCTTGCAAGCTCATTTGAGAAGTTACCGCTTTCGGTGAGGGTTGAAAGGTGCATGAGCGGCATGACTCCGTAATCCCGACAGGCGGAGAGGAGAGTTGCGTCCGGAAGGGAAAGAAGCGTGCCGTCACCCGTGAAACCGTATGTAAACGGCGCAAGCGACGAAAGATACGGCAGGGTCTGTCGGAGAATACGTTCCTCGATGAAGGTGTAAGCATAGGCGTATGAAAAATAATCCGCGACAGGCGTTTCGCCGAAGTCGATGACGAGCGTCTGCCCTGCGGAGAGCGGAACATAGCCGCCGCAGAGGAACGGATTGCGACGGAAAAGGTCGTTCTGCGTTATACCGTAACGCGAGCATATCGAAAATATCGTCTCGCCTCTTGAAACGGTGTGGGTAAGCGTCGGCGAAAGAATGAGCAGGCACTGACCGACCGTCAGCGGATATGGCGGGGAGATACCGTTCCATTCGGCAAGAAAAGCCGCAGTGACGCCGAATTTTTCCGCAATTGAATAGAGCGAGTCGCCTGCTGTAACTATATATAAGGTCAAAAAAACACCCCTTTATAACATGGTTTATACCATACTATGAAGGGGTGAAGATTTCTGTTATCAGCCGACGTAGGTTATTGTTACATTCGGGCAACCGTTAAAGATTTCTGCTTCCTGAGCGCGGAACTTTTCGGGGATTGTTACGGTTTTGAGAGCCGTGCAACCGGAGAACGCGCCTGCACCGATTGTTTCAACGGAGGAAGGAATGACGAGCGTTTCAAGCGATTCACAACCGGAAAACGCATTCGCGCCGATTTCCTTGAGCGTTGAGGGAAGGGTGAATTCCTTAAGTCCCGTGCAGCACCAGAATGCCATATCGCTGATTGTTTCAAGACCTTCTGCAAAGTTAATTTTTTCAAGATTGATTGCGCTGAAGAAGGCAATCGAATTTATAACCTTGACAGTTCCGGGGATTGTGAGCTCTTTGACCGAAGTCAGTCCCTGCTGAGCGCCGATGTTTCCGAGAACACCGATAACCGTAACGTTGAAATATGAGTCTTTATATTTGTATGTCGAAGGAATGATGAGTGACTCGTCCTCTCCGTAATACTTGTTTATTTCAACATGGGAGAAGTTGCCGTTTTCATCGCGGACGACTCTGTAAAGGAAGGCGCCGTCCTTGAATTCTTTATATTTATCGAGGTCGGGTGCTGTTGTTTCCGTTCCGGTTGTCGTCTCCGTGCCGGATGTCGATCCGGTGCCGTCTGTCGAGGCGGTGGTCGTTGTGCCGACTGTCACATCCGGAGGATTTACGGGATCCTTTCCGCATGATGCCGCAAAAGCTACTACGAGAGTAAGAACGAGAAATAAAGCAATAATCTTTTTCATATATTTATCTATCCTTATAAGTTATTTAAGCCGAAAGCTCGTGTGCTTATAAATAATATCACAAACAAAGGATTTTGTCAAGGAAGTTAACCAAAAGTTAAAATATGATTGGGAGGACGGAGCATATGGCGGAGACGAAAAAATCAGCTGTGACGGCGATTATCGGGGTTTTTTGCGTGCTTGTCGGGATAAAATATTTTTTTGCGCCCTGCGCGCCGTTTATAATCGGGTTTGCAGTGTCCACAGTTTCCGTAAAAGCCGTGAGAAAGCTCGGCGTAAAGAGGAAAAAGGCGGGGAAAAGGCTTGCCGCTGCTTTTTCCGTGCTGATTTATTCCGTTTCGATTGCGCTCCTCGCCCTTCTCGGAAAGCTGATATACCGCCAGATAAGTGAGCTTTATATCGCCTGGTCGCGCGACGAGGGGAAGATAATCGGACTGATAAAAAAGCTCCGTCTTGTGCCGGATTTTATATCCGAAAAGCTGTTTCCGGGTTTTTCGGAGGACACGGGCGAGACGCTTTCTCTTATAATAAAAAGTCTGACGGAAAAGCTCTTTTCCGCGTTTTCGTCATTTCTCGGAAAGGCGGCGGCGCAGGTGCCATCCGCGCTGTTTTTCTCCGTTGTCGCTGTTTTTTCGGGAATTCTGTTCTGCTTCTGCTATGACAGTCTGCCCCGGTTTTTCGGAAAATATTTTCCGGAGGGGAAGCTCGGGCGGGGAATGACGGCGGCTGTGATGAAAACGGCGAAGAGCGAGCTTTTGATATCATTCCTGATTTTTTCGGTGCTGTATCTCGGCTTTTCGCTTGCGAGGGTGAGATATTCGCTTGCGCTTGCGCTCATTACGGCAATTTTTGACGCGCTCCCCGCAATCGGCACGGGGATAGTCATTGCGCCGTATGCGGCGGTGATGTTTTTTACGGGCGAAAGAAAAACGGCAATAATATTGCTCATTATCTGGGCGGTGACGTCCCTTGCCAGGCAGCTGACCGAACCGAAGCTCGTCGGCGAGGGGCTGGGAGTGCCCGCGGTGGTCTCGCTTTTTGTGATGTACGCCTGCATAAAGCTGTTCGGGGCGGCGGGAGCGCTCGTCTCTCCATTGTTTTTGACGGTCGCCTCCGTATATATCGGGGCGGGGAGGGAGAGAAAATGAGGGCAACGCGATTTTCTGTCCACCCTTTTGCCGCGGCGGGGATATTTCTCCTGCTTTTTGCCGTGCCGCGGTCGCAGAGCTTTGCGGTTATAACGGTTACCGTCCTGCATGAGCTCGGGCATGGGACGGCGGCGCTTCTTCTCGGAAAAAGGATTGAAAAAGTAACTCTTATGCCCGTCGGAATAAGCATGAAGATAAGTGCGGCGGCGTCATATTATGAGGAGATACTGATAGCTTTTGCGGGCCCGTTTGAAAATATTCTTCTCATTTTGCTTTCCCCGCTTCTGCCGTGCGGCGGGTCGGTGCGGCTTTTTTCCCGGATAACACTCATTCTGAACCTCCTTCCCATGGCGACCCTCGACGGCGGACGGATACTTTCGGCGCTGATATCTCTTGCGTTCGGCGAAGGCGCGGGAGAGAAGGCTGTGAGGTTTACGACCTCCGTTTCACTGTTCTTTTTATGGATACTTGCCGTCTATATCTTTTTCTATACGGCGGAAAACGTCACCCTTCTGATATTCTGCACATATCTTTTTGCGGGATATATTGTGTCGAAGGGGATTGAATAATTCTGCGGAACATGATATAATAAATCATCATGCCGGAGGGTAAAAGGAGATGATTTTATGAAAGACGAACTTACAAGAAGAATAAACGAGCTTGCTCATAAAGAAAAATCCGAAGGATTGACGGAGGAAGAAAAGGCGGAACAGACAAAGCTCCGCAACGAATTCCGTCTTCGTTTCCGCGCGAGTTTTGCGGGTCAGCTTGAAAACACCGTCATAAAGCGTCCGGACGGAACAATCGAAAAGCTGTCCGATATAAGAAAAAAAGAGGACAAATAACACGGCGGCGGTGAATATTCACCGCCGCTTTTTGCTTTTTCGGAGCCGTTCTTGAAAAGTTCATATTTTTACGATATAATGAAAGAAAGGCTTTGAGAATGCAAAAACCTACCGAAAGGAAACACGATAATATGAAAAAAACAACCGTTTTTATTCTTTGCTTTGTGATTTTGCTGTCTTCAATCCTGCTTTGCGGTTGCGGAAAAACGAAGAACGAAACGGACAGAGAAAAGCTCCTTGCGGCGGCATTTGAGCTTTCGGGTGACCCGAACGTCCCGAAAAAAGAGGCGGGAACATACGAAGAAAAGCGCGGAAAATATACCGTCACAAGCACGTTTGACGCGGACGGGAAGCTGATAAAGCAGACATACAGCACGCTTTCCTCCGATCGCCCGATCTATCATGAATACTCATATGACGGAGACAAGGTCTCCTCCATGATACGGTCAAACGGGATATACGGCTATAAGGAAACAAGATATTTTTCTTATGACGAACGCGGAAAAATGACCGAGCGGAAGATTGTCTATTCCGGCGGCGACCCGCTTTTTGAAAGATGCGAATATGACGAAGAGGGCAAGGTCATCCGGATTTCATATACCTACGGCGAGGACGCAGACCCCCTCTATTACGGCGAATTTGTTTATGACGAGGTCGCGAGAAAAATCACCGAAACGGAAAAATACCGCTCCGGCGAGAAAAAAAGCGTGACCGAAAGATATTATGACAGCGATTGGGACATAATCAAAGAGGAAAAGACAAGCGAAATTACGGGCACTGAGTATATAATCGAATACCAGAAAAACGGGCAGCAGAAGCGGGCTGTGCGCTATCCTGACGAGTTTTCTTCATCGAGAAACTATATGGTTGAGGAGGACGAGAACGGCAATACCGTCAAGTATACGGTATATTCAATCTACGGTTCAGTTGAAAAGGTATTTACCTATGAGCACGACGAAAAGGGAAGAATTATAAAAAGCGAGACCTACGGCTCGGACGGCGCGCTTGTATCATATTCAACGCAGGAATGGAATGACGCGGGGTATATAACGTCGGGAAAGACGTACTCTGCGGACGGCACGCTCAAAACCGAGATTATCTATTCCGGAACGTCGTCCGATTATCGTGGCGGCGCAAAGATAAAGAGCCTTGAATATTATCCGGGCGGCGGCGTCAGACTTTGCACGGAATATAACGAAAGCGGCTACGCAAAGAAGGAAACGCATTACGACGAGAGCGGTGCCGAGACAGGATACACAATCATCGAACGCAACGAAAACAATCACAGAACAGGCGAAAAGCAATATACTCCGCAGGGAGTTATACGTCATGCATATGAATTTCCGGGGCTGAGCATAGAAGGCACTCTCACGGAGACAAAGGAAATGTTTTATGACGAAAGCGGAAATCTGACATTTTATTCGCTCTTTGAATATAACGAAAACAATCTGCTTGCCGTCAAAAAGACGTATTCGGCGGACGGCACACTTGTCTCCGAAAGCGAATACACCGGCGGAACGGACAGAAACGTCATAAAAGAGACGCAATACGGCTATGGCGGCGCGGTTGAAAGCATAACCGTTTACGGCTATAACGAAATCGGCAAGAAAATTTCGCAGAAAAGGTATAACGGGAGCGGAATTATCCGCAGTGCAATCGAGTTTGACGGCACGGGCGGTGAGGATATAAACACAATCACGCGGGAGGAGATATACAGTATTTCCGGCGAGCTTGAAGCCGTCTATGTTTATGAATATAATGACGCGGGATTCAGAATTGCCGACAGCGAATACAGTCCGGCGGGCATAATCAGGACGAGAAAGGAATATTCCGGCGACAGTCTTGATTATTGGAGTCATATGATGAAATGTATCATCTATGACGAAGAGGGCAAAAAATCCACAACCTATGCCTATGAATACAGCGAAAAGGGCTTCCGCAAGATAGAAAGAATATATAATTCGGCGGACGTTTTGCAGACGGTGATCGAATACACGGGCGAAACGGACAGCTATTGGAATTCCAGAATAAGAGAAGAATATTATGACGAAAACGGCATTCTTGACGGATATATCGTTTACGAACGTTCCGGCGACGGAAACGACGTCGCAAGAGAATATGACGGAAGCGGCGTGCTCTGCGTGATGTATGAATATATCGGCGGCGCGCTTTACAGAGTCACGGAATATAATCCTGACGGAACCGTCAAGAATGTTGAAACGTATTGAAAAGAAAAGCCCCTGCCGGAAGGCGGGGGCTTTGTGGTTTATTCTTTATCTTTCTTTTCCTTTTCCTCGTCCTCATCTGCGGGAGGATCCAGCAGGCAGACGACGGTTTTTTCAATTCTGTGATCTTTTATCTCCGTAACCTTTATGGAAAGGTGTTCGGTTTCGGCTGTCAGGGTCGTGCCGTCCTCGGGAATTGTGCCGATTATGCCCATGACATAACCGCCGAAGGTATCGCAGTCGCTCTCTTCTTCAAGCGTTATTCCGAGCGCCTCGACAACGTCGTCCATCGGCGCGCTGCCGCTTATTTTCCACGTTTTCGAGTCGATGGGTTCGATATCCTTCTCGGGCTCGGCATTTGTCTCTGTGTTTTCTTCAAGGTCGCCGACGATACATTCGATGAGGTCTGTCATTGTGACAATGCCGCTCATACCGCCGTATTCGTCAAGAACAACCGCAAAATAATTGTGCGTCTTTTTCATATTTTTGAAAAGTACGTCGGCTTTGACGGCTTCCGGAACGAGATATGCGGGCTTGACCGCTTCTTTGAGCACGTTTTCACGGCTCTTATCCGTCAGGCGGAAATAATCCTTTGCGTTGAGCACACCGATAACGTTGTCAACGCTTTCCTCGCATATCGGGAAATACGTGTGACGGCTATCGTGAATGGTCTCTTCCCATTCATCTGCGGTTTCGTCCATCCAGAGCAGGGAGATTTCCGTGCGGTGGGTTGCGATTTCGTCTGCTGTGAGGTCGTCAAACTCGAACACGTTCTGAATGAGCTCTTTTTCCTCAACGTCGATTGCGCCCTTTTCACTGCCGGCGTCAACCATCATGCGGATCTCCTCTTCCGTCACCTCGTCTTCCTCGGCGTTGGGATCGATACCCAGCAGCTTGAGAACGCCGTTTGTGGAAACGGTGAGAAGCCATACTATCGGGGCAAAAATTATCGAAACGAAGCGGAGCATGCCGGACATGCCGAGCGCAAGCTGCTCTGTTTTCTTCATCGCGATTCTTTTCGGAACAAGCTCGCCGAAGATGAGAGTAAAGTATGAAAGAATAAGCGTTACGAGAATGACGGAGACGGAATTTATCACCTCTTTTGAAACGGGGCCGCCTTCTTTATAAAGCCAGTTGACTATATAGCCTGCGAAGTTGTCTGCCGCAAAAGCACTTCCGAGGAAGCCTGCGAGTGTTATCGCAACCTGAATGGTCGAAAGAAATTTTGCGGGCTGTTCCGTCAGCTTTGAAAGCTTTTTTGCTCTTTTATCGCCCTTTGCGACGAGCTGATCAAGCTTTGTCTGATTCATTGAAATAACGGCAATTTCCGCGCATGCGAAAACGGCGTTAAGGAATATCAGAAGTATCTGAAAAAGTATCTGCAGGATAAGTGTGTTCCCGTTGCCGTTGGCTGTCGAAGCAGACGCGTCGAGAAGGACGGGTGTTATAAGATTGGATAAGGGATAAGGGTCTGACATAAAAAATGAATTCCTCCGAGAAATTTTGTTATGTGAATTTTTCTGTGAAACGCAAAAAAGCATAGCCCGTTTGCCTCACAAAAGTGAGCGGGTTATGCTGAATATCTGTCCGAATATGTACTTCGGTAAGGACTGTCGCCCGTACTGCTTTCCACTATGAAAAATCCTTTCGATAAATTATAATTGAATAAATTATATCATATATAAAAATCCGTGTCAACGGGTAAATGACCTCAAAAAAGCAGAAAATCCCGCAAAAAAGCGGGATTTTCGGAGTTTATCGTTTCTTCTTTTTGTTTTTCACGGTTTTTCCCCATTTATTGCAGAGGGAGTTTATCTGATTTGTCAGCTGCATGAGCTCCTTGCTCTTCATTCCGCGCGATCTTTCAATCAGATCGGAGAGTCGCACGCCGGCGGCGAATAGCTTTGTCCATGCGACGGACGGCTTGTTTTTTGCGGGGAGCGCAGTGCGTTTCTGTAGCTTTTGCATGTTGCCGGGATCATAGCAGACGTCGCTTAAAAGGTCATAGCAGCCTCCGCTGTAAGGCGCGACGGCATTTATCAGCAGCTTCCTGCCGACAGCCTTTGCGTACGCCTCGCAGGCGGTGTCATCGCCGTGATTGACATAGACCCTGCGCGGGCGTTTTTTCATCGAGCCGAGCCAATGAAGCAGCCCTTCCTTGTCCGCATGGGCGGAAATGCCGTCCAGACGGTCTATCTTCGCCGCGACATTTATCTCCTCGCCGAGAATGTTTACGGTCTTTTCACCGTCGAGCAGTCGCCTTCCAAGCGTCCCTTCAACCTGATAACCGATGAAGAGAACCGTACATTCCTTGCGCCAGAGATTATATTTTAGGTGATGACGTATTCTGCCCGCCTCGCACATTCCGGACGACGCGATTATGACCTTCGGCGTCGGGTCTGTGTTTATCGCCTTTGAGTCCTCCGTCGTAACGCTGACGTGCAGACCGTCAAAGGTTATCGGGTTTATGCCGCGGGAAAGCAGAGTGAGGGTTTCCTCGTCATAATAGTCGCGCATGTCGGGTGAAGCATAGATTTTCGTCGCTTCAACGGCGAGCGGGCTGTCAAGATAGACGGGAAAATCATATTTTACGGCATGACGCTCCTTTATTCCCCGCAGAAGATACAGCAGCTCCTGTGTCCTGCCGACGGCAAACGACGGAATGACGAGATTGCCGCCCTTTTCAAACGTTTCGGTAAGGAGCTCTGTCAGCTTTTTTTCATAATCGGGGCGGACGGCGTCGTGCGCCCTGTCCCCGTAGGTCGATTCGGTTATAACGACGTCAGCCTCGTCCGGCATCTGCGGGTCGCACAGGAGCGGTCGCTCGGAATTGCCTATATCGCCTGAGAAGATGACGGTGCATTCCTTTCCGTCCTCTGTCAGACGGAGCTTGACGGAGGAGGAGCCGAGCAGGTGTCCCGCATCAAAAAATCTTGCCGAGATACCTTCTGTGACGGCGAAATCCTTATTATAACCGTAGCTTTCAAAGAGAGACATCGTCGCGTCGACGTCGTTCTGGTCATAAAGCGGCTCATATGCGCCCTTGCCGGAGCGTTTTGCCTTTCTGTTTTTCCATTCCGCGTCCGACATCTGAATATGCGCGGAGTCCGAAAGCATAACGGAGCAGAGGCGGCGGGTGGCGTCTGTCGAATATATTTTTCCGCGGAAGCCGTTCTTCACAAGAAGCGGCAGCTTTCCGGAATGGTCTATGTGTGCGTGAGTGAGAAATAGGAAGTCGATTTCCGTAGGTGAGACGGGCAGGTTGCGGTTTTCATACATATCGGGACCCTGCTCCATGCCGCAGTCGACGAGGAATTTTGTTTTTCCCGTTTCGATGAGCGTGCACGAGCCTGTGACCTCATGAGCCGCACCGATAAACGTAATCTTCATAAAAGCACCTTCCTTTCAGAATAATGATAACACAATGCCCCTTTATTTACAATATGCAAAAGAAAAAAATCGTCTATTGACATCCCGCTCCCGAATATGATATTCTTATAATGCACCAAACGAGAAGGAGAACCCGAATGACAGAAGAAATAAACTCTTATCCGATAAAAAACAAATATTATAAGCACATTTGGTATGTATTGATATTTCCCGCATACCTCATCGCTTTTTTCATCCTTGAAAAGCTGATACCAAACGACTTTCCGGCGGACAAAATGTTCCTTTCGCATATTCCGCTCGATGACAAGATTCCTTTCTGCGAATACTTTGCAATACCGTATTCGCTTTGGTATCCCGCGCTTGCGGCTATCGGACTTTATCTCATCTTCCGCGACGCAAAGGGCTTCAAAAAATATATGATATACATCGGCGCAACGTTTTTCACGATGATTTTCATCTGCGCGATTTTCCCGAACTATCAGGATATGCGCCCCGATATAACGGGAAAAGAAAACATTTTCTGCTTCATGATGAAGCGCATTTACACAGCCGATACATATACAAACGTCCTTCCCAGTGCGCACGTCTTCGGCGCAATGGCGATAGATTTTGCGGTCATAGACTGCAAGTCCCTCCGCCGGCACAAGTGGCTTCTTGCGGCGGCGATAGTCCTCGGCGTGCTCATATGCGTGTCGACGGTTTTCGTAAAGCAACATTCCATACTTGATATTTTCGCCGCAATTCCCCTCGGATTTATCTGGTGGGTGATAATCTATAAGGTGATTTTCAGAGAGAAAAAACAAACGGAATAAAATAAAAGCGTCCCCGCATTTCTGCGGGGACGTTTTGTTTTATTTATTTTCCGCTGCAAGGCGATCGGCTTCTTCGTCCAGCTTTTTGTTTCTGAAATAGAGCGCAACGTCTATTGAAATTTCAATAAAGTTGAGCACATAGAAGAAGAAGCTGAGTATGAATATAAATCCGGATTTGGGCGTTACACCGAATGCGCCTGTTGCTTCAATAATCTTTTTTGCAATACCGCATGCGTAACCGACGAGAAGGAATACCTCAAAGAAGAGGCTTTTGCCCTTCGCTGTGCGTGAAACGAGCGACTTGCGGATCGATATCGGCCATGAAAGACCGAAACAGAAAATTGTGAGTGCTTCAAGAAGATCAACTATCATTTTTTCATTCCCCCGGTTGGATTATTTTCTTCTGTAATCGGGCAGGAGTTTGGGTGAAACAGCGTCTGTAACAATGCCTGCCGCCTCGCGCTCCGCGTCGAATTTTGCGATATGGTCAAGCGTGAGCGCGCCGACCTTCACGTCCTTTGATTTTTCGGCTGCGTTCTTTCCGGCGCTTCTTCCGAAAACGATTATATCGAGCAGGGAGTTGCCCATAAGGCGGTTCCTGCCGTGTATTCCGCCGACAGCCTCTCCCGCGACGAAGAGATTTTCAACGTTCGTCGTCATTCCGCTCACGTCAATGTCAAGTCCGCCGTTCTGATAATGGAGCGTCGGATAAACGAGAATAGGCTCTTTTCTGATGTCGATACCGTAGCTTCCGAACATACGCATCATTGCGGGAATTCTGCGCTCGATTGTGCCCTCGCCGCCGATTTTTTCAATCATCGGCGTGTCAAGCCATACAGCCTTGCCGTTGCCCGTGTCTATGCCTTCGTCACGGTCGGAACATTCTCTTATAATCGACGCCGCCGCAACGTCACGCGTTTCAAGCGGGTGCATGAAAACCTTGCCGTCACGGTTGACGAGCTTTGCTCCGAGAGAACGTACCTTTTCCGTCACAAGCGCGCCGAAAATCTGCTGTGGGAACGCCGCGCCCGTCGGGGGATACTGAAGCGTATCCGCATAGAGCAGCTTTGCGCCGACCCTGTAACCGAGAACGAGACCATCCGCCGTCGCGCCGTAATGGTTTGACGTGGGGAAGCCCTGATAATGCATACGTCCCGCGCCGCCCGTCGCGATGATGACGGTCTTTGCTCTTGCCACCATCAGCTCTTTTGTTTCCATATTCATAAGCACCGCGCCTGCCGCCTTGCCGTTTTCGTCAAGGATAAGCTCGATGGCTGATGTGAAGTCGACAACGGGAATTCCGCGATTGAGAACCTCGTCGCGTAGCGTTCTCATAATTTCCGCGCCGGAATAGTCCTTTGCCGCGTGCATGCGCTTGCGCGACGTGCCGCCGCCGTGCGTTGTAATCATTGTGCCGTCGGGAGCCTTGTCAAACTCGACCCCGAGGTCGTTGAGCCACTGAATTGCTTCCGGTGCATCGCATACGAGCTTTTCGAGAAGCTCTTTTTTTGCGGCAAAATGACCGCCTCCGAAAGCGTCGAGAAAGTGAATTGCGGGCGAGTCGTTCGGCTTGTCCGCCGCCTGAATTCCGCCCTCTGCCATCATTGTGTTTGCGTCGCCTATGCGCAGCTTTGTGACAATCATCGTCTTTGCGCCGGCATTATCGGCTTCGATAGCTGCGGAGGCACCCGCGCCGCCGCCGCCGATTATGAGAACGTCGACGTCATACGCAACGTCCGAAAGGTCGACGTCCGATGCGGAAATGCGGCTGTGTGCCTGAAGCATTTCGCAAAGCTCGTGCGGCACGGACTCTCCCTTGTTTGCGCCGATTTTGAGTGTGGCAAACTCGCTCTTTTTATAGTCGGGATGATATGCCGCAAGCAGATCTTCCTTTTCCTTTGCCGTCATACGGGCGGGCTCATACGCTGTGTTTGCTTCTCTTGCCGCTTCGACAGCCGCAAGCGATTTCTGAAATTTTTCCGGATACATCTTTTTGCCCTCCCTTATTTTTCAATATCTCTGTTGTTGTAAAGCTCTTTCATCTCTTCAATGGGCTTGCCCATGAGCGCTTCGAGAAGCTCCGTAAATGTGCCGTCCTTTATCTCTTTTACGCGGTTTTCAAGGTGCTCGGACTTCGGCGCGAGATACTTGCCGTTGAGACGGCGCGCGAGCATTGCAACCTGCGGATGAGATATTCCGGCAGGACAGCGTGACGAGCATATTCCGCACATTACGCAGTCAAACGACTCTTCCGCGCACTTTTCGTATTCGCCTCTCTGAGCGTATGCGATATACTGCATTACGTTCAGTCCCTGAGGGCAAGCCTTTGTGCAGGCATTACAGCCGACGCATGCGTATATTTCCGGATAGAGCTGCATCATTATCTGCTCTGTCGGCTTGATTTTTTCAATGTCGTAAACCTGCTTTATGAGAGGGAAGAAGGGAAGAGTTGCAACATACATGTTGTTTTCAACCTTCGTCTGACATGCAAGGCAGGTGCGGAGAGTTCTGTCTCCCTTTATGCGATAGATTGTTGCGCACGCGCCGCAAAAGCCGTTACGACAGCCGCAACCGCGCACGAGCTGATAGCCCGCATATTCCATTGCGCGCATAATAGTCAGATCGTCCGGAACGGAATATTTTTTGCCGAACAGATATATATCAACCATGTTTTCCATATGGCATATCTCCTTTTATCAATATTCGTCGGGAAGCTCGTCAAGCTCGTCGAGACGGAATACGGGACCGTCCTTGCATACGTATTTTGCGCCGACGTTGCATCTTCCGCATTTGCCGATACCGCATTTCATGCGAAGCTCAAGCGTCGTATAGACCTGCGTTTTTTCAAAGCCGAGCTCCGTAAGTCCCGCAAGGGTGAACTTGATCATTATCGGGGGACCGCAGAGAATTGCGATTTTATCCGGAGAGAATGCCAGCTCCTTTACGTAGTTCGGTACAAAGCCGACGTGGCCCGTCCACTCGGGCTGTTCGCGGTCGATTGTCAGGTGTACGGTGACGCCCGCGTCGTTTGCCCATTCGTCGATTATTTCTTTATAGTCGACAAGGTCCTGCATGCTGCGGGAGCCGTAAACAATGTCGATTTTTCCGTAGCGGTCGCGGTAGTGACGGCAGTAGTTTATGACGGAGCGGAGCGGAGCAAGACCGATACCGCCAGCGATAAAGAGCATATCCTTGCCGACAAACTCCGTATCGACGGGGAACGGTCTGCCGTAGGGACCTCTGATTGTTATCTGCTGACCTACTTCCATTGAATGGAGCCATTCTGTCACACAGCCGCATTTTTTGATGGAAAATTCCATATATTCCTCATTTGTCGGCGAGGAGGTTATCGAAAACATCGCCTCGCCCACACCGGGAACGGAGAGCATTGCGCACTGACCGGGCTTGTGTTCAAAAGCCTTTTTGCCGTCCGGCGTAACGACTCTGAAAGTCTTTACGTCGGGCGTGTCTATGCGTATATCGGTAACGACGCCGATTTTCGGGATAAGAGGTTCTTTTACGTCAATCATTTTCTTTTCCTCCCAGCTTTTTCATTACCTTTACAATGTTCATTTGAATGGGGCATTTGGAAAGACATCTTCCGCAGCCGACGCATGAGAAGAGTCCGCCGTTGTTTGTTGGATAATACACGAGTTTATGCATGAATCTCTGACGGAAGCGTTCGAGCTGGGTGAGTCTCGGCTGACCTGCGGACATTTTCGTAAAGTCCGAATACATGCACGAGTCCCAGCAACGGAAGCGTTTTACACCGTGACCGGTGTTGAAGTCCTTTATGTCGTAGCACTGACACGTCGGGCAGACGAAGGTACACGTTCCGCAACCGAGACACGCTTGCGAAAGCTCCTTCCATTCGGGAGCGCCGAAGAATTTCTCCGTTTTGCCCGCGCCGAAGCTGTCCGCCGAAAGGCTCGCGAGCGGGAGCTTTGCAAGGCGTTCCTTCGTGACCTTTTTCTGCTCTTCGACGGCTTTTCCGTCCGTTTCCTCCGTGAGAGAATCGAGCCTTGAAAGCAGAGCCTTACCCTTTTCGGTTTTTGCGTCCATACAGAGGGCGTCGCCTGTCATGTGGCAGACGATATCTCCCTCGGGGGAGGAAGCGTCTATGCCGAACGTTCCGCAAAAGCATGTTTCGTGCGGTTTTGTGCATGCGAGCGACATTATCACGCCGTGCTCGCGACGATTTTTATAATAACTGTCGACAGGCTCGGCGAGGAATACTCTGTCCAGAATTTCAAAGCTTTTGACGTCGCACGCGCGCACGCCGAAGATGACGAAATCCTCACATTCCTCTCTCGTGTCGATAATTTCTATATTCTTTCCGTCGACCTTGAAATCCATGAGATTTTCCGTCTGCGGGAAGAAGAAGTCCTTTGCGCTGCGGACTGTGTTCAGCGCGTCCGAAAGGACTGCGCCGTCATGCCATTTTTCAAATCTCGCGCCCGCCTTCGTGTCGACGGGGAGATAAAGCGTTTCATTTTCCGCAATGGCGGAGAAAAGCGAATTCAGTTTGTCAATTGAGATTTTACGCATTGTCGCCACCCCTTTCGACAGCCTCCGAGGGCTCGATATCGTCCTGCGAATAGTTGACGACGGGCGCGCGACTGCCGACGGTCTCTCCCGCCTGATAGTCGCCGTAGAAGCTGTTTATATCCTTTATGAATTTGCGGTTGAGGAGGTGAAGCGGAATGTGCTGAGGGCATACCCGGGAGCATTCGCCGCAGTCCGTGCATCTTCCCGCAACGTGGAACGCGCGGATGATGTGGAACATGCTGTCCTCAAAGGAGTTTGCCGCCGCTTTGTTTTCAACGCCGGAATTCGGATTGTCGAAAACGCATTTTTCGCATGTGCATGCGGGGCAGACGTCGCGGCAGGCGTTGCAGCGTATGCAACGGGAGAACTCTTCCTGCCAGAACGCGAAGCGCTCGTCAGCCGTCATTTTTTCCAGCTTTTCAACCTCGTCGAAGCGTCCGCCGTCGAGAACCTCTCCGTCCTCTCCCATAAGCTCGTCATACGAAACGTGCTTTTTGGACTTGCAATGAACGCATCTGTCGGGAAGGAGGTTTTCTCTATTTTCTTTTATGACGCCGTCATAAAGCGTTTCGATTTCAACCTCGTCGCCTTCGCTCTTTACGGATAAAATGCCGTCCGCCATGGACTTTATCTTTGTGATATCGAGCATACCGTCGCAGGGGATGCCGATTGCATAGACCTTTTCGCGGTCAAAGCGATGCTCGGTGAGGAGCTGATTAAAACTGTATGTGTCGCAGGGCTTGAGAAAAACGATAACCTTTCCGTCGCCCTTCTGAGTTTCTTTTATGAGATATTTTGAAAAGTTTGCGCCGCAGAAGTCGCCCCATACAAAATCCTTTTCAAGCTCCTCTGCGCTATGGAACACCGCAGGGGTGACGTCATAGTCAAATTCGCCTGCCTTCCAGCCGAGGACTCTGTCCGCTGTGCCGTCTGAAAGCAGTTCAGAAGCTCTTTTTATAAGAGCTGCACGTTTTATTTCTTGCATCTTAAGTCCTCCAATCTCTTGTTTTCGCCGAGTGCGGCGACTTTTTCCGCAAAATCGTTCATTGTTGCGGCGAATTTTGCGCCTTCCGCCGCCGATACCCACTCAACTCTTGTTCTCTCTCTTTCAATGCCGAGATAATCGAGCATGGAGAAGAGCAGAGACATACGTCTGCGGGTATAGTAGTTTCCGGAGGTGTAATGGCAGTCGCCCGGATGGCAACCGCAGATTATAACTCCGTCCGCGCCTCTTTGAAAAGCGCGGAGAATGAACATCGGGTTTACTCTGCACGAGCAGGGAACACGGATGATTTTGACATCGGCGGGGTAATTCAGGCGGTTATTTCCCGCAAGGTCTGCTCCCGCATATGAGCACCAGTTACAGCAAAACGCCACGATAAGGGGCTTATATTCGTTTACTTGCATATTGCGTCAACCTCCGCCATTATTTGTTTGCTTGAGAAGCCTCTCAGATCCATCGCGCCCGACATACAAGCGACCGTGCACGCGCCGCAGCCCTGACATACCGCCTCGTTTACCGTTGCAACGCGGCGAACCTTTGTTGTTCTGTCCGGCATGCGGAATTCCTTGTCGATATACGAGATCGCGCCGTAAGGGCAGACCTTCTCGCAGGTTGAGCAACCGTTGCACATCATTTCGTCCGGATGGGCGACGCAGGGGTTACCTGTCAGCTTGTCCTTGCAGAGAAGCCCGATTACCTTTGAAGCCGCGGCTCCTGCCTGAGCGACCGTTTCCGGAATGTCCTTCGGGCCCTGACATGTTCCGGAGAGGAACACGCCCGCCGTCGGACTTTCAACGGGACGGAGCTTGGGATGAGCCTCCGTGAAGAAGTCGTTTGTGTCCATGCTCGCCGTAAGGAGAGTTGCAAGGTGTCTTGCGGACTTATCGGGTTCGATAGCCGCCGCAAGAACGACGAGATCGGCGTCGATATGGAGCTGTTTTCCGTAGATAAGGTCCGAAGCCTGAACCTTCAGCTTGTCGCCGTCCGGACAGACCTTGCCGACCATACCTTTTATATAATGCACGCCGTATTCTTCAACGGCGCGGCGATAGAATTCATCAAAATTCTTGCCGGGTGTACGGACGTCTATATAGAAAACGTATACGTCCGTATCGGGATATTTGTCGCGTATGAGCATGGCATGCTTTGCCGTGTACATACAGCATATCTTTGAGCAGTATTCCTTGCCCTTTTCGGAGCATGCCGCGCAACGCGAACCGACGCACTGAACGAAAACTATCGTGTGCGGGTGCTTGCCGTCGGACGGACGGAGAAGCGTGCCGCCCGTGGGTCCTGCCGCGTTCATCAGACGTTCGAGCTCAAGCGAGGTGATGACGTCCTTTGACTGCGAATATGCGAACTCGTCGAATTTTTCCATTGAAATGGGGTTGAAGCCCGTTGCGACGACGATTGCGCCGTATTTTTCTTCAATGAATTCGTCCTTTGCGTTGTAGTCGATTGCGCCCGCGGTGCAGACCTTGGAGCATACGCCGCATTTGCCTGTTTTCAGCATTGTGCAGTAATTGGGGTCGATTGTTGCAACCTTCGGTACTGCCTGCGCAAAGGGAATATAGATTGCATGGCGATTATCCATACCGAGGTTGAATTCGTTCGGAACCTTCTTCTGCGGGCATTTTTCCGTGCAGAGTCCGCAACCCGTGCAGATATCCTCTTTTACATAGCGCGCTTTGCGCTTTATCGTTACGTCAAAATTGCCGACGAAGCCTTTTACGTCCGTAACCTCGGAATATGAGAAAATGCGTATCTTCTCATTCTGCGCAACGTCAACCATTTTCGGTGTGAGGATACAAGCCGCGCAGTCAAGGGTGGGGAAGGTTTTGTCAAGCTGCGCCATCTTGCCGCCGATTGTCGGCTTTGTTTCGACAATGTCGACGGGGAAGCCCGCGTCGGCAATGTCAAGTGCTGTCTGTATGCCCGCGATACCTCCTCCGATGACAAGCGCACGCTTTGTCACGGGGCTTTCTCCCGGTGTCAGCGGAGCGTTGAGGTTGACCTTTGCCACAGCCGCCTTTGCAAGGATTATTGCCTTTTCCGTTCCGATAGGCATATCCTTATGTACCCACGAGCATTGCTCGCGGATGTTTGCAATTTCAACCATATAGGGGTTGAGTCCTGCGGCAGGCAGCCGCCGTTTTGCGGAAGGTTACCTCGTGCATACGGGGCGAGCAGGAGCATACGACGATACCCGTCAGATGGTGCTCTGCGATTGCTTCCTTTATTATGTTCTGTCCCGACTGGGAACACATATACTGATAATCCGTGGAGAAAACAACGCCCTGTTCGTTTTTCAGTGCTTCTGCCACGGCTTTGACGTCCACCGTGCCGGCAATATTAGTGCCGCAATGGCAGACAAAAACTCCGATTCTCTGCATTTAACGTTTTCTCCTCTCTTATTTTGAATATTTTCTCATAGCGCTGACGAGTGCCTGCTGGGGCATATCCTCGTCTATAAGCGACGGAATGTCGTCCGCCGTCATATGATTTTTGTCCTTCTCGCGAATGACGCAGAGGCGAAGCGCCTCGATCAGCTTTGCGGGCTCAACGTCTCTCGGACAACGGTCGACGCAGGCAAAGCACGAAAGACATTTGTAAACGGAGGGGGAATTCATCAGCGTTTCGATATCGCCGTTTTCGACCATATAGACAAACTGATGAGGATGATATTCCATTTCGTCATACGACGGGCATGTTGCCGAGCATTTGCCGCAACGCATGCATTTTCTCGGATTTACTCCGCTCATGCGGAGAACCTGCTCGCGCACAAGCTCATTTTTGTTCTGCATTTTTATCCTCCTTTACGCCGAGCGCCTCTGCCAGAAGCTCGGTAAAGTATATAACGGGAATTTCGCTTCCGCTCTTTACAAGATTGTATTTGCAGAGCGGGCATGCGGTGACGATCATCTCTGCGCCGTGGTCTTTTGCACCCTCGCTTACGGAAAGACTCTTCTTCTTTGCAAGCTCTGCGTCTTCAAGAGCAACGTATCCGCCGCAACATTCGTTTCTCTGCGGATAGATGACGGGCTCCGCGCCGAGAGCTCTTATGAAGTTTTCCATAAGCGTCGGATTTTCGGGGTCGTCAAAACGCATTACCTTGTTCGGACGGAGAAGCATGCAACCGTAATATGCGGCGATTTTCTTTCCGGTGAGCGGATTTCTGACAGCCTCTTTTATTTTGTCAAAGCCGACGGTGTCCCGCAGAAGTTCAAGATAATGATATACCGCAGTCTCGCCGTGATAAGGCTCGGAAGGGTTTTTGTCCTGCGACATATAAAGGTTGACCTTTTTTGCAAAGTCTTCATCCGTCCGCATTGCGGCGTTCGTCTGCTTTATGACGTTGTGACACGCGGAGCATACCGTTACAAGCGGAGTGCCGGAGTCACGCGCGGCAATAAGTGCGCGAACGCTTGACAACTTTGAAGCGATTTCGTCCTTTGCCGAAACGAATACCCCTCCGCAGCACTGCCAGTTTTCAATTTCGCACATCTCAATGCCGAGCGCCTCCGCGCTCCTGCGGGCATAAAGATCAAGATCCTTCGCCTTTGTTTTGAGAGTGCAGCCGGGGAAATAACTTACTTTCATATTTACCTCCGTCAATTGTTATACCATCTGCTCAGGATGGAACACCTCATCGAATTTTTCCGCCGTGAGGAAGCCGAGCTCAACGCACGCTTCTTTCAGCGAAATGTTGTCCTTGAAAGCCTTCTTTGCCGTTTTTGCGGCGTTTTCATAACCGATATAAGGGTTGAGCGCCGTGACGAGCATGAGGGAATTGTGCAGATTGTGATACATTTTTTCCTTGTTTGCCGTTATGCCGACAGCGCAGTTTACGTTGAAGGAAACCATCGCCTCCGCAAGAAGTCTTGCGGACTGAAGGAAATTATATGCGGCGACGGGCATGAAAACGTTGAGCTCAAAGTTGCCCTGCGAAGCCGCCATGCCGACGGCAACGTCATTGCCCATGACCTGAACGGCAACCATCGTTACGGCTTCACATTGCGTCGGGTTGACCTTTCCGGGCATTATCGACGAGCCAGGCTCGTTTTCGGGAATGTGTATCTCGCCGAGACCGTCACGCGGACCGGATGCCAGCCAGCGGACGTCGTTTGCTATTTTCATCATATCGCATGCGGTGGCTTTTATTGCGCCGTGAGCGAATACAAGCTCATCCTTTGAGGTGAGCGCGTGGAATTTGTTTTCAGCCGTCACAAAGGGCTTGCCCGTCAAGAGAGCAACCTTTTCCGCAACGAGCTCCGCAAAGCCCTTGGGAGCATTGAGTCCCGTGCCGACAGCCGTTCCGCCGAGAGCAAGCTCATAAAGCGGCTTTACCGCCATGCGGAGAAGCTCCGCGTCTCTTTCAAGGCTTGACCTCCAGCCCGAAATTTCCTGGCTGAATTTAATCGGCGTTGCGTCCTGAAGGTGCGTTCTGCCGGACTTGACTATACCCTCGTTTTCTTCTTCAAGGCGTTTGAAGGTCGCAACGAGCGCTTCAATTGCCGGAAGGAGCTTGTCCTCTATTGCCGTTACGGCGGAGATGTGCATCGCCGTCGGGAAGGTGTCGTTTGACGACTGGCTCATGTTTATATCGTCGTTCGGGTGGCAGAGCTTTTCGCCTGCGAGCTGATTTGCTCTGTTTGCGATGACCTCGTTTGCGTTCATGTTCGATTGCGTGCCGGAGCCGGTCTGCCATACGACGAGAGGGAAGTGGTCATTGAGACTTCCGGATATCACCTCGTCGCACGCCTGTGAGATGACAGCGAGCTTTTCCGCCGTCATTTTTTCGGGGCGAAGCTCGGCGTTTGCCATTGCCGCCGCCTTTTTGAGGATGCCGAACGCGTGTGTTATTTCTCTCGGCATTGTTTCGATGTCAACGCCTATTCTGAAGTTTTCGTGACTTCTTTCCGTCTGTGCTGCCCACAGGCGGTCGGCGGGGACTTTGACCTCGCCCATAGAGTCGTGTTCAATGCGATATTCCATCTTTGCTTACCGTCCTTTTATCGGATATTATCAGATATTGAGGCTATTGATTACGCCCTTGAGGGTGTCCGCGCTGAAACGGAGCTTTGCGGTTTCTTCATCCGTCAGCGGTACGTTTACCTTGCCTCTTATGCCGTCGTGACCGACGAGGTTGAGAGTGCTGAGGCAAACGTCGTCTATGCCGTATTCGCCGTGCATCATTGTGGAAACGGTCATCGTTGTATCTATTCCCGCAAGCAGGCATTTGCATATGTGGCAAACGGAAATCGATACCGCATAGAAGGTTGCGCCCTTGCGCGCGATGACTCTGCCACCCGACTTTCTTACGTACTGTTCGATTTCGTCAAAATTGAGAGCGGGGCTTTCCATGCCCGGAAGGGAAATCAGTTCATTGCATTTTGAAATCGGCACGTTTGAGATGTTCGCAACCGACCACGGAATGAAGGAAGAGTCGCCGTGCTCGCCGAAAACATAAGCGTGAACGTTGCTCTGGCTGATGTTGTAATATTCGGAGAGTCTTGCGCGGAGACGTGCGGTGTCGAGAATTGTTCCCGAGCCGATTATACGGTTTTCGGGAAGACCGGAGAATTTATGGAATGTATATGTAAGAATATCAACGGGATTGCTTACGATTATGTATGTTGCGTCCGGAGCGTATTTTGTTATCTCGGGGATAATACTCTTTGTTATGTTTACGTTTGTCTGCGCGAGCTCAAGGCGCGACTGACCGGGTTTTCTTGCAATGCCCGATGTGAGAATAACGATGTTCGAGCCTGCCGCGTCGGGGTAGCTTCCGGCATAAATGGAGCAGGGACTGCAGAAGGGAGTGCCCTGTCTGATATCGAGCGCTTCGCCGAGAGCCTTCTCGCTGTTTATGTCTATCATGACTATTTCAGACGCCATTCCGAGTATCGCAAGGGAATACGCGATTGTGGAACCTACGCTTCCGGTTCCGATGATTGAGATTTTGTTCATAAAAAATACCTCCCAAAATATTTGTTTTACATATTCTATCATAAATCGAGCGATTATGCAATTGCTGATTTTTCATATCGGTTATGCATATATCGATATGCAGAGGGCTTAATCACAGAAATCCGCCGCGGAGAAGGTTTTTGAAACGGGAAATTTGTTCATTATGCACTGATTTTCCCTCATTTCGGATGTCGGCATTACATAAAATTCAAATAAATCCGGCGGATAAAAAATATTGTCCGGAATATACTTGAAAAATACGGAGAAATATGATAATATTCACTCATCATTTTTCAATTCCCTGACAAATATTCGGAGGACATTCATGGGAGCATTGTTTTCAAACATTACAAACATAACGTGGCAAATGGTCGTTATGTGGATAATCGGCGGGGTGCTGATATACCTCGCAATAAAAAAGGATATGGAGCCGACGCTTCTTCTGCCGATGGGCTTCGGTGCGATTCTCGTCAACCTGCCGCTTTCCGGCGCGGTCACGCAGATTTATGACGGCGTAAAAGAAATCGGCGTTATCGACGTTCTCTTCGAATCGGGCATAGCGAACGAGCTTTTTCCGCTCCTGCTCTTCATCGGCATCGGAGCGATGATCGATTTCGAGCCGCTTCTTTCAAACCCCAAGCTGATGATCTTCGGCGCGGCGGCGCAATTCGGTATTTTCTTTACGTTCAGCCTTGCGGCGCTCCTCGGCTTTGATCTGAAGGACGCGGCGTCCATCGGCGTTATCGGTACGGCGGACGGGCCGACATCAATCTTTGTTGCAAACTTCCTCGGCTCGAAATATCTCGGCGCGATAATGGTTGCGGCGTATTCTTATATGGCTCTCGTTCCGATCATTCAGCCGCCCGTCATCAAGCTGCTGACAACGAAAAAGGAACGTCTCATCCGTATGCCTTATCAGGAAAAGTCCGTTTCAAAAACGACCAAAATTCTTTTCCCGATAATCATAACGATGATAACGGGCATCGTTTCTCCGAGAAGCGTTGCGCTCATCGGATTTCTTATGTTCGGAAACCTGCTCCGCGAATGCGGCGTGCTCGATTCGCTTTCCGAAACGGCACAGAAGGTGCTTTCAAACCTTGTGACGATTCTTCTCGGAATCACTATCGCATCAAGGATGCAGGCTGAATATTTCCTCACGGCAGACACCCTGATCATAATCGCGCTCGGACTTGTCGCATTCATATTCGATACGGCTGGCGGCGTTATAATCGCAAAGCTGATAAACCTCTTCCTGCCGCATGGTAAGAAGATAAACCCGATGATCGGCGCGGCGGGCATTTCGGCATTCCCGATGTCCGCAAGAGTAATTCACAAAATGGGGCTTAAGGAGGATCCGCAGAACTTCCTCCTCATGCATTCGATAGGCGTAAACGTTTCGGGGCAGATTGCCTCCGTCATCGCAGGCGGACTTCTGCTGACATTGCTCGGTTAAGGTGGTGAAGTGGTATGAATATAGATTTTAATGCGTTTCTCAAGACCTTGCCGATTATGGCAAAGGGGATGGCGGGAATATTTATCGTAACAATCGTGATAATTCTCGCAGTCGTGCTCCTCGGAGTGCTGACAAAGCCGAAAAACGGCGGAGACAAACAATAAAAAAGAAAATCGGAGAAGGCTTTCGGCTTTCTCCGATTTTTCGTTACTTCATGATTTCGCTTTCAGAATCGATATATCTCTGCGCCTGAGTTGAGAAAAGCTCGCAATATCTGCCGCCCTTCTGCATAAGCTCCCGGTGCGTTCCGCTCTCGATGATCTGCCCGTTTTCAAGGACGAGGATCTTATCTGCCGTTGTTGCGCTGGAAAGACGGTGCGAAACGAAAACCGTCGTCTTGTCGCGGCGGAGACTGTCAAACTGAGAATATATCTCCTGTTCCGCAATGGCATCAAGAGCCGCCGTCGGCTCGTCGAGAATGAGAATATCGGAATCCGAATAGAACGCTCTCGCAACCGAGAGCTTCTGCCATTGACCCGTTGAAAGCTCGATGCCATCCTCCTCGAAATATCTCATCAGAGCCGTATCGTAGCCGTGGGGCAGATTTTTTATAAAGTCCTCGGCGCCGCTTTCCTTCGCCGCCTTTGAAACTCTCTCCTCGTCTGTCGGGGCGTTTATATCCGAAAACGAAACATTCTCGCGCACGGAAACGGCGTACCTGCCGAAATCCTGAAATATTATTCCGTATATCGAATAAAGCTCGCTTGTGTCGTATTCTCTTATGTCGTGCCCGTCCAGAAGAATGACGCCCTCCGTCGGGTCGTAAAGCCTTGTTATCAGTTTTATAAGCGTAGTCTTTCCCGCGCCGTTCAGCCCGACTAAAACGACCGTCTCCCCCGGTTCAAAGGTAACGGACATATTCTTTATAACGTCCCGCTCCGTGCCCGGATAGCGGAAGGAAACGTTTTTCAGCTCGATTTTATGAGCGATGTGACGCTGCGGATGACGGGGAACGGGAAGCGAAGGCACTATCTCGGTTTTTTCGTCTATAAATGTTATGAGATTGTCGATGAAGAGAGTGCCTTCGTAAATAGACGCCGTGGCGTTTATGAGGGTTGAAATTCCGCTTGCGATAGAATTCAGCGCGCCGGTGTAAAGCGAATAGTTACCGACTTCAAAGTCGCCCGCGATGACGCCCTTTGCAATCAGCAGAAAGAGCACGCAGTTGACAGCCGAAGACAACATCGACATCAGAAGATTCCATGCGCCCTCCGAAAAATATATGTGGCGCAGCCCCTTGAAATAATGCCCGAAGATGCTTTTATATCTTTCAATGAAGGTATCCGAAAGACCGAAAAGGCGGATCTCTTTGACCATATCCTTGTTCGTCATAAGGCCTTTATAATAATTGAACTGTCTCCTGTCCTTTGAGCGGCGGCGGGCAAAATCAAACACCTTGCGCCTGTAAACAAAGGAAATGACAGCAGAGGGTATCGCAACGAGGGCAACTGCCACGGGCGCAAAGCCGCCCGTTTTCATACTCAGGCCCGCAATATGTATTTCGCCCGGAATTCCGGCAAGGATAACGATGAACGAAACCATACTGATTACGGCGGAGATGCAGGAGAACGTTGCGGAAAGGATCTGCATCGGTCGGTTGCCCGCCTCACGCGAAGCATTTTCCAGCTTTTCATAAAAATCGGGGCGGTCAAAGCTCGAAACATCGACAGTCTTTGCCTTTTCCATTATTTTGACGTTTGTCCTGTGCGCAACGAGCTCGCTTGCGATTCTCGTTGTGTAGGTTTTCAGGCTTGAAACGACGGACGTTGCGAAGATTATCGCAAACTGCCATACGAGCAGCATAAGTATTTCATTGAGCATTGCGTCGGCGCTGCCTTCTCCGGCTTTAACCAGCGCATAATCGACCGCAAGGCGGTTTAAGATGTCCTTTGCTATCGACGCAGACACCGCCGGCAGAATTCCGAGGATTATCGAGAAGAGCGAAATAAGAAACAGGACGCTCGGCTTTGCCTCCCAGACGAGGGTGAAAATATAGAAGAGTCTGTAAAAGAATTTGGATATTACTCTTTTCAGATACCCCGGAACCTCTTTTATGTTTTTCGGCTTCGGCTCGCGCATTTTGTCCATGGGACTTTTCATAAGTCCTTGGTCTTTCGGTGGGCGGTTCATTTTCATCACGTCCCTTTATATTTTCTAGTCATATTATTATATTTTAGATTATAAATCGCCGAGGGGGAAAATACAAGTCTTGATTTTCGGAAGGAAATGTGATATAATATGTGCCGCGGAAGGGGATACTCCCGCGGGATACCGCGGAGAAGGAATATTGTGCCTCCGCACCCTCAATTTATCGCTTGAAAAGGTGCTCTGCGCTATTATATAATTTTGTCAGAGCAGGTAAATACGGTTGTGCTGTATTTACGGAAGGAAAGCGGTATTTTATTATGTCAGAACAAAGAAAAAAACGGGAAAGGATATTCCTTTTGTTTTCCGCCGCCATGCTTGCGGCGACGGTTTTTGCATCATGTAGGGACGTTTCGGGACGCATGACTGAGGCGCAGAGCGCGCATGAATTTACGGACAGAGCAGGGCAGACTGCGTCAACGGAGAGGGTTACCCCTGCGACGACAGAGCCCGAAAGGGACGCGCAGTTTACGTCGACAGCGCCCGCAGGGCAAGACGAGCCGGCAGAGCCCGCGCAGACGACCACGGCGAGGACGCCCGTGACCGAGGAGAGGGAAATCTCCCGCATCGAAAAAATTCCTTTTGATACCGAATATGTCTGGTCGGACGAGGAATATGAGGACTTCCTGTATGTTTCCGTAAACGGCAGATCGGGGCTTTTGCAGATAACCGAGAAGAGCATTTACGAGGACGGAATTCTCATCGGCACGGAGACGGTTGAAACCGTGATATCCGAGGCGGAGAAGAGAGTCATTATCATTGGCACAAAGCCGATTTATACAAGTGAGACCGTCACGGAGACGGAGGAAGTGCCGTTTGAAACGGAGCTCATAAAGGACTCTTCACTTTATGAGGACGAGCGGACAACCGTGTCCGCAGGGAGAAACGGAAGAAAAACCGCGGTTTATGAGGTCACCTATGAGAGGGGGAAGGAAATCTCCCGCAGGGTGATATCCGAAAAAACACTTTCCCCGGAAGCGGCGAAGGTTCGCGTCGGGACAAAGCCCGTTTTTACATACGAAACAGTAACCAAAAAGGAAAACACGGTCGCTTATCCCGTCAGATACGTCTATGACGATACCATCCCCGAGGGCGAGCGCAGGACGCGCACAAAGGGCAAGGACGGATACACGGAAAATACATATAAAATAACCTATGAGCGCGGGGTCGAGACGAAGAGCGAGCTTGTCTCCTCCTCCGTGACGGAGCCCGTCGCAGAGGTCATCGCAATCGGCACAAAGAAAAAAGAGGAAACTTTTGCAATGCCGTTCCGGACAGCCGCTCAGGGCGGCGCAAATTACGGAGTAACCCAGTATTACGGCGGCTCAAACTCGCACGGCGGCATCGACTTCGGCGTTTATTACGGCGCGCCGATAACCGCTTCTATGAGCGGTACGGTCATCTGTGCTTATAACGACGGATATTTTTCAAAATCCGATCTCCGCTGGACATACGGAACGTATGTAGTCATCGACCACGGAAACGGCTACCTTACATATTACGCACATCTGAAATCGAAAACGGTATCCGTCGGAGACAGGGTCTCGCAGGGGGATATCATCGGTTACAGCGGAAACACGGGAAGGGTCAGCCCGTCGCCGACAACATCAAACCCTTATGCGGGAACGCACCTGCATTTCGAGATAAGAAAATATATTTCAGGTTCATATGTCAGAGTTAATCCTAGGGACTACCTGCCGTACCCGAACTGAAAAATTTATATAAACATTTCTGAAAGGACTCGCTTTTATGGACAGAACAAAGCAGTACGGTCATTTTTCCGAAAAAGGAGAAACATTTTTCATAACGGAGCCCGAAACTCCGCGCCATTGGTATAACTATATGTATAACGACGAATACATAACGTTTACCTCGCAGGTCGGCTACGGAGAAGGTATCGCGCAGGACGATATGGGCAGGAGGGTGTTTCTTCTTTCAAACAGAAACCTTTTTGTCTGTGAGGACGGAAAATATTTCAGCATCTGCGCTTTGCCTATGCACTCCGGCTATACGGACTATCTCTGCGCCCATAAAAACGGCTCGACCGTTATAAGTCAGCAGAAAAACGGTATAAAAAGCGCTTTGAGGATATTCGTCCCGTGCGAGGGTATGCACGAGGTATGGAGCGTAACGCTTGAAAACGTATCAGATAAAGAGAGACATCTTTCGCTTGTTTCCTATGCAAAAACAGAGGTTGACGGAACGTATCGCCCGCAGGGATATAACACCTGCATCGGCGGCGGAGACGAAGATAAAAATGCTGTCTGGGGGCGGTTTTATACGGAATTCTATCCCGACCCCGACCTTCCCCGAAACCGCGAGATGTTCGCTTTTATGGCGTCGAGCGACAAAATTTCGGGCTTTGATTCAAGGCGCAATGCGTTCATAGGTCCTTACGGTGACGAACAGCACCCGTCGGCACTTGAAAAGGGGCTGAAATGTCAGAATACCGATTGCAACTCCGAAAAGCTCTGCCTTGTTTTGCAGAACGATATGACCCTCCTCCCCGGCGAGAGAAAGACGGTTCATATAACCGTCGGTGTGGCTTATGACAGAGGGGAAATCCGCGCACTTTCCGCAGAGGAAACGGAAAAGGAATTTGCCCGTATGGAGGCAAAATATGCGGAGAGACTCCGCGGCGTTGAAATAAAGACCCCGTGGGGCGACTATGACAAGCTCATAAACGGCTGGATGAAATACGCGGCGGATATGGGCAGCAGATGGGCAAGAGTCCGTCACAACGGTTACAGAGACCTGACAAGCGATACCGAGTGTCTTGCCTGTGTAAATCCCCGTCTCGCCTGGGAAAGACTGAAAAGAATTCTTTCGTATCAGTATGACAACGGCTATGCGCCGCGAACGATAATCGACGGCGCCGTGCGCGACAGAAAATTTGCGGATAACACCGTCTGGATGACGTTTGCCGCAGACACGATAATAAAGGAAATCGGTGATATAAACCTCCTGAATGAAGAGGTTGCCTTCAACAACGGCTCCGTTGCAAGCGTGTATGAGCATCTCCGTCGCTCTGTCGACTTCCTCTGGAATTTCACGGGGCTCTACGGTCTCGTCCGCATATGGGGCGGCGACTGGAACGACTGCGTAAACTATGCCGGGCTTGAAGGCAAGGGCGTTTCCGTCTGGCTTACGCTTGCGTGGTACAGAGCGAATGCAACCTTCGGCAGGCTCGCAAAGGCTATGGGCAGAGATAACGACGCAAAAACCGCCGCCGAAAGAGGCGAGACAATGCGTGAGCGTATCGATAAATACGGCTGGGACGGCGAATATTATATCTATGCCCGCACAGACGACGATATAATTATGGGGTCAAAGGACTGCGAGGAGGGAAAGATATTCCTCATTTCGCAGCTCTGGGCGGTGCTTTCCGGTGCCGCAAAGGACGGCAAGGACAGAATCGCTATGGAAAGTGCGGACAGACTGCTTGAAACGAAGCTCGGCACCCGCCTTGCATATCCCGCATATTCGCATCAGTATTCATACATAGGCTCAATGGCGGAGAAGGCGCCCGGCGTTCAGGATAACGGCGGCATCTATCTGCACCCCTCCGCGTGGAAGCTGGCGGCGGACAGTATGCTCCATCGTCCGGACAAGGTTGAAGAGGGGCTGAAGAAGATACTCGTGACAAACACCGAATACGAAACGAAATGCGGCGAGCCCTACGCGCTTTACAACTCATATTTTGCTCCCGAAACGGGCTACCGTTACGCAACGCCGGGGCAGAGCTGGAGAACGGCGGCAAGCTCGTGGCTCCTCAAGAGCACCGTCGAATATATATTCGGACTGCATCCGGAGCTTGAAGGCTTGCGTATCGAGCCGTGCCTGCCGCTTTTGTGGAGAGAATGCTCGATAAAGAAGATTTTCCGCGATTGCGAATACGATATAAAATTCATTTGCTCCGGAAAGAGCGATAAGGTCAGCAGAATTGAGCTGGATGGCAAGGAAATCAGACCGGAAGGAAACATCATCGCGCCTGTCGGTGAAAAGATGAATTTAACGGTATACATAGGATGAAAAAAGCCGCCTTCGGGCGGCTTTTTTGAGAGAAAAGATAAGAGAGAAGATCGAAGAGAAGCGGTGCGCCTGCGGCGCGGATTGATTGAAAAGACTCCCCGATAATTGAAGTCTCTTTTGCCTTTTTTGCAAAAACCCTGTCTGTGCAGATAATTAAAAATCTGTATATCATCCCTGATAACCGAAGCTTCTTTTGCCTTTTTGCAAAAACCACGTCTGTGCAGATAATTAAAAATCTGTATATCATCCCCGATAACTGAAGTTTCTTTTGCCTACTTTTCTTTTCAAAGAAAAGTAGGTTGAAAAAAGGGGAGAGTTGTGATATGATGCTTATGAAAAGCAATCAGTCGGAGGAATGAAAGAAATGATGTTTGAACTGAAGCCTGTAACAAAGCATATAATCTGGGGCGGAGAACGACTTTCCCGTGACTACGGAATGGGCGAATCGGGAGAGAAAATCGCGGAGGCATGGGAGCTGACGTGCCGTCCCGACGGCGATAATACGATAATCGGCGGGGAATATGACGGGAGACTGCTTTCGGAATTCGTGCGCGAAAATCCGTCGGCTCTCGGAAAAAATTACAAGGGCGATCGGTTTCCTCTGCTTATAAAGCTGATAGACGCGGAAGCGGACCTTTCAATTCAGGTCCATCCGGACGACGAATATGCCGCAGAGCATACGGACGATATGGGAAAAACGGAAATGTGGTATATAGTCGACGCCGCACCCGGCGCAAGGCTTATATACGGAATGAAAGAAAAATACACAAGAGAAACGCTGAAAAAAGCCATTGCCGACGGCACGCTTGAAAGCCTTATGAACTATGTTGAGGTGAAGGCGGGGGAAACGTATTTTATCCCGTCCGGACTTGTACACGCTATCGGCGCGGGAATTTTCATAGCCGAAATACAGCAGAATTCAAACGTGACGTATCGCGTTTACGACTATAACCGCCGCCAGCCGGACGGCTCGCTCCGCCAGCTTCATATCGAGCCGGCGCTTGACGTTATCGAGCGGTTCGACCCGTCTGCCGTCAAGGCAAAGCACGAAGGCGAGGTTATCGCGTCCTGCAAGTATTTTTCCGTCCGCGAAAAGAAGGTCGCGGGCGAGGCTGAGGTTTTTGCGGGAGATGACAGTTTTCTTCACCTGCTCGTTGCGACGGGAGACTGCATAATTTCCTGCGGAAACGAAATAATAAGCGCGAAAAAAGGCGGAAGCGTTTTTGTCGCCGCCGCCTCGGGAAGAGTTGCACTTTCGGGCAACGCAACCGTTCTGGTTTCGTCTATATGAGCTTTTTTGAAGCGAAAAGGTTTATGTCCCATGCGGGAAAGCCTTTCAGCCTGCGCAGATAAAGAGCCCTTTCGGGAAGAATTTGATGAACAAGTGCAGCAAGCGAAAAAATATCACCGCTTCTGTGATACAGTGACACCGCAAGCTCGGTGTCATTGTTTTTTATAAGGGAAAGCGAGCCGAGGAGAGCCTGCCGCTCCGCGCCCTCAACGTCATATTTTATCAGCAGCTTTTCGCCGGAAAAATTGCAGACTTCATCGGGGGAGACGCAGTCAACCGTGCGGCTTTTCGCGCCGGAAAGCGAGCTGTCCGATGAAATGTGCGTCCCTCTGCCGCCGCCGTCGGCGATGACGATTGACTCCGTTTTGTCCCGGGCGCAGGCGTTTATGAGAGAAAAATCGACGTTTTCCGTGCCGGAACAGAAAGCTGACAGCTTTTCAAAAGGCTTTTTTGCCGGCTCGAAGGCGCAGACCTTTTTAATCGACGGACAGAGCGATATTGCCTTTTTGACGGTGTCACCCGTGTATGCGCCGAGGTCGACGTATGCGCCGTAGCCGCCGGAAAGGAGCGAAAACGTCTCCTCTTCATTGCAGGAGCAGTCCCAAAGATATTCCGGCTTGCCCGAAAGACGGAATTTTATGATACTGTCATAAACCCTTTTCGACTCATCGTCCGAAAAAAGCCCGCGCGCCTCGTTGATTTCAAAAAGATGATTTTCATAGAAATCCGCATCAAAAAGTTCGCCCCCGCAAACGGGAACGTCCGCGATGAACAGGCGGTGACGGGAAGCAATACGCTTTACGTTTTCAATCACGTCATCGCGCGACGAGCCGAACGCAACGAGAACGATAAAATCGCCGAATTTTTCTTCCGCTTCGGAAAGGGACATAACGTGTTCGCCGCGGAAATGCCTGTCGCGTACAAAGCCGTCCGAGGCGAAAAATCCGCTTGCCCGCAGTCCTTTTTCCTCCATAACGGAGAGGATTTTGTCCGCTCCGTCGCCCGTGCCGTAGAGAAGAATGGGCGAGGAGGTGTCTGCGAGAGCCGACCAGAGCTCCTCTTCACCGAAAACGGTTCTTGTCATCTGTCAATAACTCCGCGGAAGACAGGATGCTCGAAGATCGTTCTTGCTATGAGCGAAACGCCGATTGCCTTCGGGTGAACGCGGTCGCTTGAAAGAATATACGAGCTTGCTTTGGAAATCCAACCGTCTATCGCGGACTGAATATCAATATATCCGACGGAATATTTTTCCGCGAGCTTTTTATAAAGAGCGTTTATCTCGTCGACGTGATAGCGCATGAATTCATTTTTGTCAAGATCCATAAAGAACGGCGAAAGGATTATCGGCTCTGCGCCCTTTTCGCGGGCTTTTAAGATCATTTTCTCCATATTTGCGGCGGTTTCCTCGGAGGAAATATGCACCTCCGTGTTTACGGGGAGCTCCGCAATTCGCCAGGCGTCGTTTACGCCGATCATTATGAAAAGATAATCGGGATTGTATGCAAGAACTTCGTCATCAAAGCGGGCAAGGAGCTGACGGCTCGTATCGCCGGAGGTTGCGGAATTCATAAAACGAGCCCTGCACTCCGGGTTTTCAGCCCAAGTCATACAGAAAAGATTGCCGACATAGCTGTTGCCGAGCGTGCCGACTCCGTCGCCGACGGGACGTGCCCTCTGACAGTCTGTAATGCTGTCGCCCGTGAACATAACGCGGATAACCTGTTTTTCCATAAAAAATAACCTCTCTTTTTGAGTTTTGTTACGGGCTAATTATAGCCCAAAAGCGATTTTATGTAAAGAGTTTTTAACAATTTTGCGGTTTATATTTACAATCGGGGTCGGATGATGATATAATGAGATGAAAGAACAGCTTTTCGGAGGTTTTTATGAGCGACGTGAAAATGGTCAAATTCAGAGGCGCAATGGGCGGTTACTCAAAAAAGGACGTAAACAAATATATAGAACAGATAAGTATTGATTTTGCGCGCAGAGAGGAAGAGCTGAAGGGCGATATCGAAAGCGAAAAGCGCAAGGTCTCGGAGGCGAAAAGCCGGATAGAAGAGCTTACGCGCATGCTGGACGAGCTTGCATGCGAGGCGTATTCCTCCGAAAACGCCGCGTCCCTCGCAAATGACGGGAAAGTTGCCGCAGAGGAGCACGGAAAAGAGCTTTCGCAAATGCTGGATGAGCTTGCCTGCCGTCTTTATGCCGCAGAAAAACGCGAAGAGGAGCTGAAAGCCGCACGCGCGGGCATGGCAGACCGCATTGCCGGGTACGAAAGTCGCGAGAGCGGGGAAGAGCTTTCCGAGGAGGTTGCGGAAAAAATCCGCAATAAAACGGAGGAGTTGCTCCGTCACGCAGGAGAAGAGGCGGGAAGAATAATTTCGACAGCCGAGGAAAAAGCCGCGGAGATGGTCTCCGTCGCGAGCGAAAAAGCGGACGCGATTATAAACGATGCCAGAGTCCGCGCGGGAGCGGAGGAGGGCAAGATAAAGAAAATGTACAGCTCGGCGGCGGAGGATTATTGCGAGCAGATAAGAAAGCTGACTGCTGAAATGACAGCCGCGAGCGGCAAGTCAACTGAAAAAGCAGAGAAAAAACCGACTCAAAGCGAAAAGTCGACAACAATTGATGACAAAATCGATTCGTTCTTCCGCACGCTGTTTTCGCAGATAAGCCCGAAAAACAGGGGCAAGAGCTGAAAAAAACGGCAAAAAACGTCGATTGGTTTGCGCTTGACAAGCCCTCTTCAATGTGATAAAATATGAAGCACAAAAAGGAAAGGAGAAAATGTTATGGCAGGCGAAAATTATGCTCATAAAATAATAGCGCAGAACAAAAAAGCCCGCCACGACTATTTTGTCCTTGACACATATGAGGCGGGGATTGAGCTTCTCGGTACGGAGGTAAAGAGCCTGCGGCTGGGCGCGGTAAACCTTAAAGATTCGTATTGTTATATTGAAAAGGGCGAGCTTTTTATGACGGGCGTCCATATCAGTCCTTATGAAAAGGGAAACATTTTCAATCGAGATCCTATGCGAGACAGAAAACTGCTGATGCATAAGAAGGAGATCATCCGGTTGCTTGCGAAGATCGGTCAGGAAGGGTTGACGCTCGTTCCGCTTTCGCTTTACTTTTCCGGAAGGAACGTAAAGGCGGAGATCGGGCTTTGCAAGGGCAAAAAGCTCTATGACAAGCGCGAAACCGAAGCCAAAAAGGCGGAGACGCGCTACGTCGACCGCTTTGAGCGGCAAAGAACAAAATAATCAAGGGCCCGTAAAGGTTTCGACGGGGAATATGAAACAGGGTAAGCGAGCGGAGCCGCACAAGCTCCCAAAAACTGTGCAACCTAAAATTAAACGCTAACAATAATAAATTAGCTCTCGCTGCCTAAGGGCGCGGGTGTCCTGCCGATGAGTATCGCGGCTTCGGTTTGGGCATAACACAGCGATGAACGTGAACGGCTTTTTAGCTTTTGACGCCGTCACGCATTAAAAAGCTACCGAAACACAGAGCCTGTCTGCCGGCGCTGTGAGGAGGGAATTTCAAAAGACGGAATGCGCTCGGAGAAAGCCCCGCGGATCGTTTTTCGGACAGGAGTTCGATTCTCCTCGGGTCCACCAAAAAGGAAAGCACCCCAAGGGGGTGCTTTTTTTGCAATCATAAAAGGAGAATCAAAGGGAGCGGGAGTGAATGACGTGCCTGCGTAGCGAAGCGGCACGAGGGCAATGAATGACAGCCTTAGACGGCTGTCAGAACCCGAGTGTGACCGAGCCGCAGCGAGAACCGTCAGAGCCGCGATGACCGAGCGGGCGTTGAGCCTGCGAGAATCGATTCTCCTCGGGTGTATTAGGCTTGAAATTACAACCACATTCCCATTGTCAGAAAATGCTTGGAGATTTTTTCAAAATCGTCTATATGTTTAAACTCTCTGTCGCCCATGTAGTAAAGCTTGTCAAAAAAACTGAGCTTTTTAGTTTACAAAGCCTTCTCTGCCTTGTTTATCATTGCGTCACCCCGTGGTTTCAACAAAGACTTCTTTTGACACAATATGCAATTCGTTCCCAGAGAACATTTGGAACAGCAAGTAAAGAGAGAACTCAACGTCTTCACTATACTTTTGAAGATAAGTTTTAAGATATGAAAAATCTTCTTCCACGGTTAGCGAAATGATTGTTTGGGAATCGCCATATGATTTGCCTTTAACCGCAAGTACAATTTCTACATTTTGAAAGACCATGGTCATCTTGACATTAAAGATTGGATTGAATAATTCGATTTGTATCTCATTTTTCCCGTATTGATATCCAACATTTTCTATTTTGGCATCGTGAACGCAACTGTTGTATAAAAAATCTTTTAATTCAATAACATTGTCCCTGTCAAATTTCATCATTTTTTCGCCTCCAATATTATCTGAATGGAAAATAGATCGTTGCGTAAGGTTCTGGTACAATCATTCCGGGATAATAGAATCCCGTCTCTGAATCGTAATAATATCCGCGATAGCGTATGGGGTTATTCTGACCCAGCGTCGATGCATATGTACCGCTTATATCAAGCATGTTGCCCCACGCGTCATATGCATACTCAACCAAAACCGTACCATAGACGCTGCGTATCTGCGTTACATCGCCTTGCAGATTCTTTACAAGATAATACTGCGTGCCATTAAGATTATATCTATTGCAATTGGAAATTCCCGAAACCTTTTATAGCTTGCAAACACTCGATAACCGAAAGATTTCGGAAATTTTTCTAGTGGTATTCGCCAGCAAGCATCGCCTTTGTGATACCACAAAGGCAAAACTTGTCAGGTGTACTCCTGAAACCTTTAAGAGCTTGGGATTATCCCAGCAACCTGCCTTTTATCCCCAAAAGAAGACGTTTACCGGTATATGTTAATGCCGATACTGCATCAATATAGATTCCACGAGTATTGCAAGCCGATAGTACACTACTAATTCATCTTTTTCCATTCCTGTTGATTGATTTATCAGTTTTGAAAAAGTAGTTTTTTCTGCTTTAGAAATAATCTCGCTTGCTGGAAATTCGATGAACTTTACTCGCTTTACCAACTGTGTGCAATACCCACCTATAATAGAATCTATAACCATAAGTTCAGGGGAACACCTACGCATTACCGTAGGAATATTTGATTCTAAAAATGCTTTTAAAATGTATTCATGTTGTTTGTTTTTCATTAGATTCACCTATACCAGAATGTTAAAATCTTGCCAGCTGATGTATACAGTCCTGAAATCTTTAAGAGAGTTGGAATGTTCCAACAATTTGCCTTTTCTCCTCAAAAGAAGATGCTTGCTGAAACAGAAATACTGTTTACGCTATAAGCGTTTGCCTATCCTCAACACATAATTTCACGCAAAACAATTCCATTAGCAACCATTTTAGACCCCTCATATAGCACAAATTCCACACCTACAGAAAGGTTATCTGGTGCATTATCAGATAAATATTCTATATTGGAGAGTGTTTCATTTCTGCTAATTTTCTTTTTATTGAAAACAAACACACTCCAAAAATCATTCGATTTATGCTGCGTTTTAGTTAATTTTATTATAGGTGCATATTTATCGCCAAGCGGAATGTCTTTGCGTCCACCCTGTGTTTCAGATAGCCAGCAAATCTTGGCTTCAAATTTTCTACTCATTTTCTTCACCTCATATATGCCAATTATCGAAGTACCGAGTTTAAATATGCCAAGTCAGAAAAATAATATGCAGCGCCAATTGCATCAAGTCATGGGAAATAAGTGACACTACTGTGTGACAATGCTGAGTTAGGTACCCTAATGCTGATTATGTTACTGGAGCCCATTTTGGTCCCCCAACTTTTTGCATTAGCTTTGGTTGTCGCAAAAAACTTGCCTTCCATTTGCCCCTGGCCAGCACTCAGTTTTCCTGTACTTGAGAAGCTGTTTGCTTCCGCAGGGCTTACAGAACGGTTCCGTAGATGCTGCGTATCTGCGTTACATCGCCTTTGGTCACCCAAACGCAGACTTGTTGGGATAGTTCCAAACCCTTACTCAATTATAAAAGCATCCGTTGAAGCGTTAATAAATTACCTTCCCAAACTTCATCATTGCAATCCTTTGCCTTTTGAATGCAAATGCTTATTGCGCTAAGAATAGAATTCTTGTCCGAGTAATTTTTTAACCTGTCTAGGATACAAAAAGCCCCCGGCCAATTCATATCTTGCAACCATTCTAACACTTCAGGTAAATGAGGCTTAATTTCTTCGTCGCTTCTTTCTGAAATGATAACAGCACAATTTCCCCATACGTTTTTATTGTGTTTTGGTGTTAGCGGTTGTATAAATGGAATAATTGTTTCTATATTTCTTGCTAGAGATATTCCTTCGAGTTGAATTTCAGGGGACATATGCCAATCGAGCATATCCATAATTTCTGTAATATCTACCATGCTTAATACTCTCCATCCCATTTAATGACAACCGATCTTGTCACAGGATTGTTTCCACAATAAGAAAATAAATCAAAACTGACGAATTCGCAGTTAATTCCCAAACAATCAATATCATCCGCATTTATAAACCTTCTCATAGCAGGGTCATAATATCGGCTGTTGAGATAATAGAGGCTCGTCTCGGCTGGATTCTGCTATGTACTCAGGAGGGGTTGTCACCCTCCTGTGCCCTGCTCTTTCGGGCGGTACCTGCCGAAAAAGCGAATGTAACTGCTATGTACCAGGTACCAGAAAGCATCGCCTTTGTGGTACCACAAAGGCAAAACTTGTCAGGCGTACTCCTGAAACCTTTAAGGGCTTGGGATTATCCCAACAAACTGCCTTTTGTCCCCAAAAGACGATGCTTTCTGGTATAAATCAATTGATCTTATGTCACTTCTAGATCAATAAAGTTCAATCATAGATTGTGATACCTTTTTCTTTAAAAAATACAACATCTTCTTTTGTAGCATTTACCATAAATGCCATCTTTTCATGTGATATTGTTGCGAACCACAATTTTCCATTTCGATAGAAACAAATGTCTTCAGGCATATTGTTGTCAATCGGGAGAAATATATTTGGCATATGCAACAATTGTTCTCTACTTTCCTTGCAACAATAACAAACCACCATTATTTGATGTTTAAGATGACCTAAAAAATCAACAGGCCAGTCTTTTCTCTCAAACATATATTTAATTATAAATGGCTGTAATTGCATGCTGTAGTTAAAGACAGGTGGTAATTGTGAATAAGGTTTTTTTATGACGGTAGTAACTGAAAAGCAGGTGGATTTTTTTGTCAGGAAGTCTATAACTACTGGCTCGTTTTTAATAATATCCTCATAATTCATATATATTCTAGACATAAAATACATGTCCCCCTATTCTTCTGCCTCCCCGAGTTGCATGATAATATCGCCAGTAGCCCAATCCTCCATGTGCTGGGTCTCGTGCAGGAGTTCCTCCACCTACAGCTTTGGCTAATTTATATGCGTTGTTTCTCGAATCTGCAAATACACTACCACCGCCACGGACATACGATATTGCTCTTGTATAGGAAAGCGGTGTTGTTGGGATATATGTTCCTCTACCCACTTGATCACCTTCCCATCAAATTTAATAGTTCATCCTCTACTGCACCACCGAAAATGCTAATAATATCCGCGATAGCGTATGGGGTTATTCTGACCCAGCGTCGATGCATATGTACCGCTTATATCAACAGGCAATTTAAGTGTATCACCGAATTATTGCAAATGCAAGGTTTTAATGTCAAATTTATTGTAAGGTGTTTTATGAAAGAAAGATGATCGATAAATTCTTAAAAATCGTTTGGACATTGCATCGGTCAATTCACCAAAAAGGAAAGCACCCCAAGGGGGTGCTTTCCTTTTGGCATTCATTTCATCATCTTATAAATTATCTTTGCCGTGTCGGCACGAGTCAGCGTATCGTCTGCTTTCATACCCGAAAAATATCCGAGCGACGCCATTGCCGCAAGCCCCTCGTCTGTCACTTCGTCGCCGCAGGACGCCGCAACGGGAAGCGATTCGGAAAGAGAAGGCGATGTTTTTGATATCAGCCTTGAAACGATTGTTGCCGCCTGACGCGCGGTTATCGGGGCGCTTCCGTCAAAACGCTTGCCGTCCTCATAATCAACGCCGAAGATTATTCCTCCGGACACCGCCGCTGTGACATATTTTCTCTGATATGCGGAAATGTCGGCGTCATCGGCGAAGGTCGTTGCGGCGGCATCTGCGGTCGGGAGGTCAAGGGCGCTCATCGCCATAACGAGAAATTCGCCCCTTGTGACGGTTTTTTCGGGATAAAAATATTTCTCTCCGCCAATCGTCTCTCCGAGAAGAATTTCCTTCCCGCCGAGAACAGATGCCGCGGTATATGCGTCATTTCCCGCCATATCGCTGTATTTTATGCTGTTTTTCGAGACGGTGATCCTGATTTCCGCCTCTCCGGAGATGTTGCCGTAATAATCCTTTGCAACGAATCTGAAGCGATCCTTGCCGCTAAAATTTTCGTCCGGCGAATAGACAAATTTGCCTGTGATATTAACAAGGGTCAGCTCGCCGTGCTTCGGCTCGGAGGTGAGAAAATACGTTACGGCGTCGCCCTCTTTGTCAACGGAAGAAAGAGTTCCGAAACAGGGAATTTCCTTTTCGACGGAGAGCGCCCCGTCGGTTACGGTCGGCGCAAAGTTGAGCGAGGGCAGGGTGCTGACGGAGCAGATGAAGGCTTCGTCATCATTTCCCGCAGAAAACTCAAATCCGGCTGAAACCTCCTTTGCCGCGGGGACGAACCGCAGGGCGGAAACGGACGAAATGTCGATTTCGTCTCCCGCCGAGACTTCCTTTTCGCCGAACATCAGCTTGCCCGCTTTTTCGCTCGGCAGGGAAACTATTTTGATTTTTTCGGGCTTCACGCCGAGAAAGCTTTCAAAATCGGCGGCTGTGAACGAAACGGAATTTTCTCCGACGCTTGTTTTGACCATTTTCATCGACGAACGGATAACATCAAGCCCCGGCGAAAGACTGACGGCAAAGGCTGTCAGCGAAATGCAGAAAACAAGGCAGAGCGCGTACAGAACAACAAATAATTTTTTCATAAAAATTCCTCCCGGATAGCAAAAATCTATGTAACAGAATTTTCGCCATGCGGGAGGAGAGTTATTCATAAGTGAAGAGTTAAAATTGAAAAGCGGAAAGTTGTATAATAAAAACGGACAACTCGAAGAGAAGCGGTGCGCCTGCGGCGCGGTCACTTTGCTTTTGAGTCTGTGCCACAGGATGCCTGTCCGTAAACATCGGGCAGGTTATTTTTTCGGCGTTTTCATCTTTGCAAGCGGATTTGCGCTGACGGCTTCTTCAAGCGAAGCGTTGCTTACATGGGTATATATCTGGGTGGTATTGAGCTGTTCGTGACCCAGAATTTCTTTCAGCGCGAGCACGTCGACTCCGCCCTCCTGATACATCAGCGTTGCTGCAGTATGACGTAGCTTATGGGTTGAATAATGCTTGTTTTCAAGTCCTGCTTCGCCGAGGTATTTATAGACAAGCCATTGCACCGTCTTTACGCTTATTCTTTTATGCAGGCGCGAAAGAAACAGCGCGTTTTTATCCTTTATTTCCTTTCCGTCACGCCCGCGGACGGGAATATAATCTCTTATGGCGGTGCGGCAGGCGTCATTTAAGTAAACAATGCGCTCCTTATTGCCCTTTCCCACAACGCGCAGCGACCTCATCTGCGGGTCGATATCCGTCAGATTTATGCCGACAAGCTCCGAAAGACGCATTCCGCAGTTGAGAAAGAGGGTCAGTATGCAGTAATCCCTTTCCTTCGTTTTGGACTCCTCGTCCGCATAGACGCTGTCCAGAAGGGAAACGCTTTCGTCAAGGGAAAGAAACTTCGGCAGGGCTCTTTTTATCTTCGGCGATTCTATATCGACTGCGGGGTTTTTCTCCATCACTCTTTCAACGGAGGTCAGATATTTGAAAAATGCCTTTATTGCCGAGAGTTTACGGCTTCTGGCTGACGCTCCGCAACCCCTTTCCGAGGCAAGATACGCCATGAATTCAAGAATATCTATCGTCTTTATGCTCTTTGAAAATTCTTCGTTTGTGCAGGAGATATCTATCTTTTCAAATTCCTCGCTGTCCGTTGGTATGCCGCTCCGTCTCGCAATGACAAATCTGAAAAACAGATAGAGATCGAGGTGATATTCAAAGACCGTCGTTTTTGATCTGCCCTGAATGACGAGCTTATAGCGCAGAAATCTTTCAAGCAGGGGCGAGGTCTCATTCGCCTTTCTTTCTTCCATTGCGGCTCTCCTTTCTCTTTTGATGATACTGTCACAAGCTGATTATATCACGGAAAAAGAAAAATGTAAACTTTCGGCGAAAAAAATGTTATTTATATTGAAGAAAGGCAAAATAAAAGCTATAATATAGTCAATAGCTCCGCTACGGAAGGATAGCAAATGGAAAACAGAAGCATGATAAAATCAATCGGGGGCGGCGTCTGGAAGTTGATACAGACGCACATTGTTATGATGATATTCGGCGTGATGGTGTATCTTCCCGTCGGCGTTGAAACAAAAAGCAGACAGATACTGACCCTTATTTTCAGCATATTCACAATCATTTTTTATTATTATCTCATCGACCTTTATATGTGGGATGTGGGCGCAAGGGACGCTGTCAGCGCGAGAGGCGCGGGCACAAAGCCAAGCCCCTTAAAGGGCTTTGTCGCGGGACTTTTCGCCGCAATACCGGATCTTGTGCTCGGCATTGCTTTCTTTGTATTGAATCATTTCAGAGAATACAGCGACGGGCTTTCTGCCGCAAACGGCGTTTTTGCCCTTATCACGCAGACGTGGGAAGGAATGTTTATGGGGGTAAAGATGGCGCTTATCGGTAAGAGCGGCGGCGCGTGGTTTTATCTCGTCACTCCCTTTATCGCTGCGGCGTTTGCGGGATTTTCATATATCTGCGGCACGGTGGAATTCACCATTATCCCCAGACCGAAAAAGTAAAGGAATAAAAATCGTCCTCCGCGCATAGTATCAAGCGAAAACTCTTATGCGGAGGATATATTTTGAATAAATACGGTTTTGGAAGGGCGGCTTTTCTCGTCTCCTGTTTTCTTGTCATATCGGCGCTTTTGGCAGCCGTTGCGACTGTCAGCGCGAGGATATTCATCTCCGAAGCGGAGAGCGCGGCGGCGGACGAAGATAAAAAGCCGTTGCCGACTGTAATAATCGACGCCGGTCACGGCGGAAGGGACGGCGGCGCCTCGGCTGACGACGGCACGCTTGAAAAGGACTTGAACCTCGCAGTCGCAAAGGAACTCTGCGACCTTTTTGAAGGCGCCGGCTACGATACGGTTATGACCAGAACAGAGGATGTCGCTCTCGGAGACGAGAATTCGTCCCATAAAAAGCTTGAAGACCTGAAAGCGAGAGTTGAGCTTGCAAAGCAATATAAAAACGCGATTTTTATCAGCGTACATATGAACAAATTTCCCGTCCCGAAATATTCGGGGCTCTGCGTGTATTTTTCAAAGAAAACGGCGGGCTCGGCGGCGCTTGCGGAGGATGTCCGCATGGTCGTTGCAACTTATCTTCAAAAGGAAAACGGCAGGCAGATAAAGGGAGCGGGGAGCGAGATATACGTTCTTGACAATGCCCCGTGCACGGCAATCCTCGTCGAATGCGGGTTCCTTTCAAACCCGACCGAGCTTGCCATGCTCAAAACAGAGGAATACAGAAAAAAGGTTGCCGCCTGCATTTTCACGGCGACGGCAAATTATATGTCAGAAACTATTACGGAGGAAGTCAATTGAAAGGTCAGAAAACGGTCTATGTGTGCTCGGAATGCGACTATCAGAGCGCAAAATGGCTCGGTCGCTGTCCGTCGTGCGGCGCGTGGAACACAATGACGGAGGAAACCTATGAGGCGCCCGTCACGGAACCGAAAAAGGGTGCGGGACGGCAGAATATGCTTGTCCGTGCGAGCGAAAACAGTGAGCCGGTGCTTCTCGGAGAGGGAAACATTCCCGAATATATGCGCTCGTCGACAGGCGTTGGCGAGTTTGACAGAGTCCTCGGCGGGGGGCTTGTCTGCGGCTCGGTCATACTGCTTTCCGGCGAGCCGGGAATAGGAAAGTCGACTCTGCTCCTTCAGATATGCGCCGAAATGTCCAAGGAGAAAACGGTGCTTTACGTTTCCGGCGAGGAGTCCGCGGCGCAGATTTCTCTGCGGGCAAAGCGGCTCGGCATAAAGAGCAAAAGCGTCTATCTGCTGACGGAAACAAACGTTGAAAATATTCTTCGCAGCGCAAAAAAGCTGTCGCCCGATATTAAAATAGTCGACTCCATTCAGACAATGTATCACACGGAAAGCACGACAATCCCCGGCAGCATAACGCAGATACGCGAGTGCGCTTCGATGTTTATAAACACGGCAAAAACCGAGGGCACATCGGTAATTCTGGTGGGTCACGTCACAAAAGAGGGCAGCATTGCGGGGCCCAAGGTGCTTGAACATATGGTTGATACCGTGCTCTATTTTGAGGGCGAGCGCAGGCAGAACTGCCGGCTTATCCGCGCGATAAAGAACCGTTTCGGCTCAACAAACGAAATAGGCGTTTTTGAAATGACTGACGAAGGACTCCGCGAGGTGGACAACCCCTCCGCCATGCTCCTTTCCGACCGCCCGCAGAACGTTTCGGGCAACTGCGCCGTTTGCGTTGTGGAAGGGACGCGACCCATTGTTGCGGAGATTCAGGCGCTTGCAACAAACACCGTTTTCCCCGCGCCGAGAAGAACGTCAAACGGTATTGATTACAATCGCGCGGCGCTCATCCTTGCCGTGCTTGAAAAGCGGCTCGGCTTGCGTTTTTCCTCTGTTGACGTTTACCTGAACGTTATCGGCGGCATAAGAATTGAGGAAACCGCGTCCGACGTCGGCGTTGCGCTCGCGCTGATCTCCTCCGTGCGTGATATTCCCGTTCCGGACGACCTGCTTTGCATAGGTGAGTTGGGACTTTCCGGCGAGGTTCGCGCTGTTTCGCATATCGAAAGCAGAGTTACGGAGGCGGCAAGGCTGGGCTTTAAGAAAATAATCCTGCCGTCACGCTCGGCAAAGGCTGTCCGCAAGGTGCCGGAGGGTGTTACGCTTATCCCCATAAAGAGCATATTTGAAGTCCTGACAATCCTCAAATGACCTACTTTTCTTTGGAAAAGAAAAGCAGGCACCGTACTTTTCTTTGAAAAGAAAAGTAGGCAAAAGAAACTTTAATAAATTGCTTTGTGCAAATATTATATTATCATAAAAGGGGCGGATCTCCGCTCCTTTTTGATTTTCAATTCGAGAAGAAAAGAAGGCAAAAGAAGCTTTTGTTATTTATTTGTGCGAATTTTATATTGCCTTCTCTTTCAAAGAGAGAAGCTAAAAGCCTCTTGCTTTCCTCCGTTACCGCAGATAACAAAGACCCGCACAATTAAAAGCACTTCAAGGTTCGAACTGTACTCCCGCCTTTGCTTTGGTAAAGCCGACGTGGCAGAAATGTTCCGCCTCGAACAACAGGGAGATTTCGGAAGAAACGTCCGAATTGCTTTCTTTCGTACTTTCTTTTCAAAAAAGAAAGTACATAAGGGAAACGAGTTTTCGGAAAGTTTTGGCGACGTACAGCGTGTTTTTCGTTGCCGGAAAACGGGGAAAGCGTCGCATTCCGCGGCTTGTTTCCAATATAAAATTTCCCGCCGGAAATTGCGGGAAAATTTTTTGAAAAAAACGAAAAAATATGTGGAAACGTGCCGAAATATATGATATAATTGTCGCTGTAATATTTTTTCCCAAGGGGTGTTTATGAAGAAAATCGGCTTTGATAATGACAAATACATTCAGATGCAATCGCAAAACATTCGTGACCGTATCGCTTCGTTCGGCGGCAAGCTCTATCTTGAATTCGGCGGCAAGCTGTTTGACGATTTCCACGCGGCGCGCGTCCTTCCGGGTTTCTTGCCCGATACGAAGGTCAAAATGCTGCTCAAACTCAAGGACAGCGCGGAAATAATCATCGTCATCTCCGCAGACGACATTGAAAAGAACAAGATAAGAGGCGACCTCGGCATTACATACGATCTTGACGCTCTCCGCTTGATTGACGCCTTCCGCAGCATCGGGCTTTACGTCGGTTCGGTTGTCATCTCGCATTTCAAAGATCAGCCCGCCGCGGTCAACTTTTCAAAAAGGCTTGACTCTCTCGGCATAAAGGTTTACCGTCATTATATCATTCCCGATTACCCCGCGAACGTTCCGCTCATCGTTTCGGACGAGGGTTACGGCAAAAACGAATACGTCGAAACCACCCGCCCGCTCGTAGTGGTGACAGCGCCGGGCCCCGGCAGCGGCAAAATGGCAACCTGCCTTTCACAGCTGTATCACGAGAGTAAGCGCGGAATAAAATCCGGTTATGCAAAGTTTGAAACCTTCCCGATATGGAATCTCCCCTTAAGTCATCCCGTCAACCTTGCTTACGAAGCCGCAACGGCAGACCTTGACGACGTCAATATGATAGACCCGTTCCATCTCGAAGCATACGGCGTGTCTACTGTAAACTATAACCGTGATATAGAAATTTTCCCCGTTCTGAACACTATTTTTACTAAAATTTTCGGTTCCTCACCCTATAAAAGCCCAACGGATATGGGCGTAAATATGGTCGGCAACTGCATATGCGATGACGATGCGGTAAGGGAAGCGTCAAAGCAGGAGGTTGTCCGCCGTTATTATAATGCTCTCTGCTCGGCACGTCAGGGCATGGGCGGAAAGGACGAAATCTATCGTCTTGAACTGATAATGAGCAAGCTCGGTATAACTCCCGAAATCCGCACCTGCGCAATCGAGGCAAGAAAGAAAGCGGAGGAGACTTCCGCTCCCGCAGTTGCGATAGAACTTCCGGATGGCACGATAGTTACGGGAAAGACATCGTCTCTCCTCGGCTCGTCTGCCGCCGCACTCCTCAATGCCCTCAAAAAGCTCGCCGGCATAGATGATGACATTCTTCTCATCTCTCCCGCTGTCATCGAGCCGATTCAGAAGCTCAAAACGGAGCATATGGGCAATACGAACCCCCGTCTGCATATGGATGAAGTGCTTATTGCGCTTTCTATCTGTGCCGTAACGGCTCCGATTGCCGCAAAGGCACTTGACCAGCTTGAAAAGCTGAAATGTACGGAGGCTCATTCGACGGTCATCCTTTCGAGAGTTGACGAAAATGTCTTCAAAAAGCTCGGCGTCAACGTCACATGCGAGCCTCAGTATCAGACGAAAAAGCTTTATCATCCCAAATAACAAAAAGCCGCCTCAGGGCGGCTTTTCAGTTGTCTGTTGTTATCCGTCTGACAGCTGCGGTGAGCGAATAAATATCCTCCGGCTTTGTGAAAGCCGAGAAGCTGATACGGACAGCGTCGCCACCCGTGCCGACGGCGGTGTGAGCCGTCGGTGCACAGTGAAGCCCCGGGCGGGTGCATATGCCGCTTTCCGAAAGAGAAGCCGAAAGCGCCGACCCGCTCATTCCGTCCGAATTGAAAAGCAGAACTCCGCCAGCCCTTTCCGGCAGATAAATTTTGATCCCGTCGACGGAGGACAGTCCATCCCTCGCAAGAACAAAAAGTTTTTTCTCGTGTGAAAGAATATTTTCCGTGCCGACGGAGCGGATATACTTTATCCCTTCTCCCAGCCCGACAATACCGGGCACGTTCACAGTCCCCGCCTCGTATGATTCGGGAGGCGTGTGACCCATCGTTATATCGGCGGAAGCAAAGCCGCTCCCGCCGAATTCAGAAGGAGAAAGGAGAGAAAAATCGAAATCGTCACAGAAAACGGCAAAGCCCGTTCCCTGCGGACCGTAAAGCCCTTTATGTCCCGGAGCGCACAGCACGCTTATTCCGTCACGGGGGATATTTATATCGTATATTCCCGCGCTTTGCGACGCGTCGACAACGTAAATCAGCCCGCGCCTGCGGCAGACCTCCCCGATTTTCGCAATCGGAAGGGTGAGGGAGCAGATGTTTGACGCGTGCACTGTCACGACGATTCTCGTCCTCGGTGTGATTTTTGCTTCAAGCTCCGAGATAAGAGCGTCATCAGGTGCGAGCGCGTTTATAACGGAATATTCCGCGCCCCGCATGGCACATATGTTTGCCACGGGTCGACGGACGCTGTTATGCTCCATATTTGTTGTTATGACGCCGTCCCCCGGGCGTATAAGTCCCGAAAGAACTTTGTTTATCGCATGCGTCGCGTTATATGAAAAAATTACGTTTTCCTGCTTTGACGTTCCGAAAAGGGCGCATATTCCGCTTCTCGTATCAAATACCGCCTCGGCGGACTTCAATGCAAGCGCGTGCGCGCTCCTTCCGGGGTTTCCGCAGTATTCCTTTATACATTTCGCCATCGACCTTACCACCGAGGAGGGCTTTGGGAAGGTCGTGGCGGCGTTGTCGAGATATATCATAAAGCCGTCTCCGTGACCGTCAGAGCGTCACCGTGCCCGAATACTCAATGCCGTTTCTTTTCAGAATGAGCATTGCGGTATCACAGTCGGAATCACCGACGGCAACGCCCGACGTACAGCCCCTTTTGTTTTTTTCGGGGCTCAGACGGACGGATCTTGCGCTTATGCCGCTTTTGCTCAGCAATCGCGCCGCTTTTGTCGCCATTGTCGGCGACGGTATTGTTATGACGCATTTATCCATCGTTTTCACGCCCTTGTTTTTTAATGGGGAGAAAATAAATCCCTCCCTGCTTTATAATATGCAAAAGGGGGCTGTGCCGTCAACAAAAGGGTCACAGAATAAAAAGGTATATAACGGAGGCGGCGAGTGCCGTGACGCTTACTCCCGCGAGAAACCAAAGCAGTGCGGCGGGAAATTTCGGTTTCAGCTTTCCTGCTCCGCCGCAGGCGCGGATTATCCGTCCTGCTTCCTTCACAAGCTCGCTTTCATCGGGGCTCGGCGCGTCCTCCCGTATGAAAAGATATGCTTCTTCAACCGTGTCGCTTTCTATATCGCTGACGATCACCATGTTCTTTTTATATGCTCTTGTTATCATAAAAGGCTCTCCTGCGTGAATTTTATATGCAAGATTATTTGCCTTCCGAAAAAATTTTTATGCAGAAAACGCCTTCCGTGCGCAAATACGGGCTAAAATCAAAAACAGAGGTCATTTTTTCAAAAAACTATTGCCCACAGGAAATTTTTGTGTTATAATAATATATAAGGTCACTTACATAAGCGACTTTTCAATCGCGGACGGCGGCGGATATTTTTCGCCCGATATATTTTCCTTTTTTTCGGGTTCGCGGATGTGGATATCATTCCCGTAATTTTGAAATGTAATTTTATTTTATATATATTTTTTCCGTATATCGAGCCGGACGGCGGCGGTGAGATAAGCGGAAACTCTATTTTAATATTCCCCAAAGAAAGACGGGATCGTGAAGAGGACTTTTCCGTTTTTATGGGGGTGGACTGCTTTTTGTCCGGATTACATAATATTTATTTGAAAGGATCCCATCTTTTTCGGATGGGCTTGGTGTGCTATGGCAAGATCAAAAGCTAAAAAACTGAAAGTGTTTGCATTGGGAGGTCTCGGCGAGTTTGCAAAGAACCTAACTGTGCTTGAATACAGCGACAATATAATCGTTATTGACTGCGGTCTCGGCTTCCCGAGCGACGACATGCTCGGAGTTGACCTCGTTGTTCCCGATGTGACATATCTTGTAAACAACAGAGAAAAAATAAAGGGCGTAATTCTTACGCACGGTCACGAGGACCATATAGGCGGCGTTCCGTATCTTCTTCAGAGGATAAACGTCCCCGTTTACGGAACAAGGCTGACGCTCGGAATTCTTGAAAACAAATTCAAGGAATTCCGCTTCGATTTCAAGCCGGAGCTTCATTGCGTTTCCGCAGGAGAAAGAATAAAGCTCGGCATATTTGACGTCGAATTCATTCATGTAAACCATTCGATAGCCGGCGCTGTGTGCGTCGCGATAAGAACCCCCGTCGGAACGGTTGTCCACTCCGGCGACTTCAAAATTGACGCTACGCCCGTCGACGGAGAAATGACAGACCTTACGCGTCTCGGCGAGATAGGCAAAGAGGGCGTAAAGCTGCTTATGTGCGAGTCGACGAACGTTGAGCGTCCCGGCTTTACTCCGTCCGAAAAGAAGGTCGGGCAGTCGCTTGTCCGCTTCTTTGACGAATACAAAGACAAGCGCATAGTCATTTCAACCTTTTCTTCAAACGTTCACCGTGTTCAGCAGGTGATTGACATTGCCCATAAGCACGGCAGAAAGGTTGCCATAACGGGCAGAAGCATGATAAACGTTGTCGGAGCGGCGGAGGAGCTTGGATATATGTCATTCCCCGAAGGGGCGCTTGTCGACATTTCCGAGATAAAGAAATATCCCCCCGAAAAGACGACGATTATTTCAACGGGCAGTCAGGGCGAGCCGATGTCCGCGCTTTACAGAATGACCTTCGGTATGCACGATAAAATCGAGCTGGGTCCCTCCGACCTTGTGATAATTTCCGCTTCCGCAATACCGGGCAACGAAAAGCTCGTCGGAAACATTATAAACGAGCTGTTCAGAAGAGGAGTGACTGTTCTCAACGACGCAATCGCCGAGGTTCACGTTTCCGGTCACGCATGCGCGGAGGAAATAAAAATTTTTCATGCGCTACTGAAACCGAAATATTTCGTTCCGATACACGGTGAAGCCCGTCATCTTTATCATCACAAGGAGCTTGCCGAGCAGATGGGTATGTCCTCCGAAAATATTTTCGTTATGGATGTCGGCAGGGTGCTTGAAATTGACTCTGCGGGCGCAAGATTTGCCGGTACGGTGCCGAGCGGTATCGTTATGGTGGACGGCAGCGGCGTCGGCGATGTCGGAAACGTTGTTCTGAGCGACAGACGTCATCTCTCGCAGGACGGACTTATCGTTGTTTCAGTCGCGATAGATTTTGATATCCGCGATATGGTCTCCGGACCTGAGGTGGTTTCAAGGGGCTTTGTCTACGAAAAGGACTCCTCCGAGCTTATCGACAGCATAAAGGAGGTCGTCCGCGGCTCCGTTTATGATGCTCTTGATCACAAAAACTGCGATTTTCCGCAAATCCGCGGCAAGATAAAGGACGACCTTTCCAAATTCATTTATCAGCAAACAAAGCGTCGCCCGATGATTCTTCCCATCGTTCTTGATATGTGAAAAAATCCCCGCTCCGGCGGGGATTTTTTGTTGTGAAAAGAAAGCCGTACGATAGCCGCGCGGGCTTCGTCAGACAAGAAAAAATCCACCCGATTTGCGGGTGGATTTTTATTTGTTCAGTTTGCGTGATAGCCCTTTGCGGGGAACTCGCTCACATAGCCCTTTTCAAGGTAACCGATGTAAGTGTTGCCTGCCGCGAGAGTGAGCTCTGCGCCGCTTTCGGTTGTGAGGATGAGGGAGCCGTTTGCTGTTTTTGTCCAGTTGATGGCAATCATTTTACCGCCGCAGCAGTAATAGCCCTTGCCTGTTCCCGTTACGGAGATGAAAGCCATCTTCGGGTCTTCTTTGGGACCCTTGCCCTGTGTAACGCTGACACCGAGGAAGATAACGTTTGTGAACGAAAGCTCTTCGCCGGAAACGCTTGTGCCCTTTATTTCAACCTGGGAACGGATATATTTTCCGGAGGCTGCATCATAATTGAAGGTGACTTCCTTCTTGCTCTCGTTGTTGTCCATTGTGAAGTCGATCTTGACGGTCTTTGCGGAAATCGAAGAAGCGGAAGCGGAGCTTGTTCCGAATTTGAAGCCGTTCGGTGCACCTGTGTAGCCTGCGCCGCTCTTTGCAAATCTGGAGGACTTGCCCGTGACCATTGCTTTGAGAGCAGAACCGTTTACGACTGTATCGTAAAGAAGGTCGGAACGTGATCCCTTGTTCTGGATTGTGCCGTATTTATCGCTGTAGTCCTTGCCTGCCCAGCTTGTTATGTATTCGTCCTTTGTGTCGACGAAGGCATAGCGCGCGCCTAGTCTCGCCTTGACGTTTGCATAGAAATCGTATGTTTCGTTTATCGAGCCGCCGTGGCAGACGAGAATTGCGTTATGACCCTGCGCGATGTCGATGTGATAATCCCTGCCGGAACGGACGTTGCAAATATCACTAACGGATTCGTAATCCTCGATTACGGCGAGGTAACGCGTGATGCCGGGAGCGACGAGCGCTTCATAAAGAATGTCTGCCTGATAGATACCCTTCTGGTTTTTGTAAGCGTTCTGAATGTTGTCGACTACTATGGCAACGGGACGCTTGTTTGAAGGATTGGTCTTGCTTGTTTTAAGTCCTGTGAGAGGATTTATGTATGCTCCTGTTTCGGGAGGAGTTATCGGGCTTGTTGTGACCGGAGGTCTGACCGTCGTCGTTGTTGTCGTTGTTGTCGGAGCTGTTGTCTGAATGGGGGCGGTTGAGCCCGGAGTTGTTGTCGTGGGTGTGTTTACTGTTGTTGTTTCCGATGTCTGGGGCTTGAGCGTAAGCACGGGGTCTGTTGACGTTTCCTTGTTGCCTCCGCCGCAGCCGATGACGGATGCGCAGATTGACGCGATGATTGCCACAGTCAGGATCATGAGTATAATTTGTTTGAATTCTTTCTTCATCTGACGGACTTCCTTTCTTTTTCCTTTGCGAATAATATCGGGTGCTACCCACCGATTTTTATATGTGTCATGATGTACTTTATATACTATCACACATCACCCGAAAAGTCAAATACAATTTGCATGCAAAAAGGTACAAAAATCGGCTCGGTTCTCTGTGAATTTTAACGTTTTCGCCGTTTTTCGCGCAATGCGGAGAAAAAACGGGATAGCTTTTCGGCACATTCCTCCCGCATGACGCCTTCCGTCACCTCCGGAGTGTGATTGAAGCCGAGTGAGAACGTTTTTTCCCTTGACACAACCGCGCCCGCCTTTTCGTCCCTTGCGCCGAAAATGACGCGCTTTATTCTCGAATTGATTATCGCGCCGGCACACATGGGGCATGGCTCAAGCGTGACATAAAGCTCGCACATAAAGAGCCTCCAGCCGCCGAGCCTTTTGCAGGCGAGGTCGATTGCCTTCACCTCCGCGTGACAGAGTGCGTTTTTGTCCGTTTCGCGGGTGTTATGTGCCCTCGCGACAATCTTGTCTCCGCAGACAATAACCGCCCCGACGGGAACCTCGCCGATTTCAGCCGCTTTTTCGGCTTCCCTCAGCGCTATGCTCATAAAATATTCGTCACGGGAGATAGGTTTCATTTTTCCTCTATTCTTCAAACATATAGCCCTTGCCCCTGACGGTGCGTATGAGCTTTATGCCGAATTTGTTTTCAAGTTTTTCGCGCAGATAGCAGATGTAAACGTCGACGACGTTTTCTCCGTCGCCTCCGCCCCAGACATTGTCATAGAGTTCGCTGCGCGATACCTCCGTTCCCCTGCGGGAATAGAGATATTCAAAAAGGGCAAATTCGCGCTTTGTCAGGCGCGATGAGCTCCCGTGATAGACGACGGTGCGCTTTTCTTTGTCGACGGAAAGCCTTCCCGTCGCCGTGATTTTTCTTATCGTCGGCGATGAAGAAGAGCCGCTGTCGCCGAAGAGCACGCGCATAAGCTCATCCGTGTCAAAAGGTCTGGAAAGCACCGCAGTCGGGTCAAGACCGCCGATATCCGAAAGCTCCTCCGCATATCCGAATACAACGGAAAGGCAGTCGCCCTCCGGAATTGTCACGCTGCCCGCGTCCGGCGCCGAGATGAGCAGGGCGCAGGGCGGAACGGGAGTACTTTTTTCGGGCATGACGTTCGCTCCGCATTCCGAAAGCTCAAGGCAGAGCATGCGGCGAAAAATCCTGTCCGAACAAACAATATAAACGTCCGTCATGACTTTTCCGCCGTATCAAGTGCCGTGCCGGTTGCCGGAATTTTTATCTTTCTGCAACGGTCGGAGCCCTTGTATTTCTGAATTTCGCGACTCGCCTCGGTTATCGTCTGTCCCGCTTTGAGGGTGAACAGGGTGACGCCGCCCGCCGTCCTTGTTGCCTTTTCGGGAACGAGCTTTGTGTTTATGACAATCGCCTTGTTCTGCGAGTTTACGAGGATAATGTCTTCATTTTCGGAAATGAAGAACGCCGCAACTATCGGCGAAGCCGCGGAATAAGCCGCGACAAGCTTCTTTCTCGCCGCCTTTGTCTCATAGAGTGAGAGGGGAATTTTGACGCCCTTGCCGTTTTCGAAAATATAGACTATGAAATGCTTTTCGTCATACTTTGTGTCGACGTCCATGGCGATGACTTTTTCATCCTTTTCAAAGCCGAGCTTTGCGGGAATGTAATCGCCGAGGGCGGACGCCTTGCAGGTATCGAAATCGGAGGCTTTCGCGCGGTAAATGCGCTGCTTATCCGAAACGAAGAGCAGTTCGGAGATGTTTTCTCCGTCCGTCACCTGTGCTATTTCGTCTCCGTCCTTGAGCTTTTGCTCGTCGGCTCCGCGCAGGGAAGTGAGGGTGATTTTCTTGAAATATCCGCCCTTTGTGAAATAGAACTTGACATTGTAATTGTCGACAAAGTCCTCTTCCTTGTATTCGACGACCGTATCGTCCGTGATGAGACGTGTTTTTCTCGGCACGGCGTATTTCTTTTTGACCTCCTCAAGCTGAGTTGCGATGAGCTTTTTCAGCTTCTTTTCGGAGCCGAGCGTTTCGCGCAGATCCTCGATTTCGCGTTTGAGGCTTTCGATTTCCTTTATGCGCTCGATGATGTATTCGCGGTTGAGATGACGGAGCTTTATCTCCGCAATGTATTCCGCCTGAACTCTGTCAATTCCGAAGCCCTCCATAAGGTTCGGCACGACGTCCGCGTCCTTTTCCGTCTCGCGCACGATTTTTATCGCCTTGTCGATATCCAGCAGTATCTCGCCGAGACCGAGGAGCAGATGGAGCTTTTCGCACTTTCTGTCGAGGTCAAAGGAGAGCGTCCTGCCGACGCACTTCATTCTGAATTTTATCCATTCTTCAATTATCGCCCGAACGCCGAGAAGCCTCGGCTCGCCGTCGATGAGGACGTTGAAATTGCAGGTAAAGTCGTCCTGCAGGGGCGTTTTCCTGAAGAGCTTTGCCATCAGCATGTCGGGGTCTGTTCCGCGCCTTACGTCAATGGTGAGCTTGAAGCCGTGCAGGTCAATTTCGTCGCGCACGTCGGTGACTTCCTTGAGCTGCCCTTCTTTTATCATATCGGTCAGCTTTTTGAAAATCAGCTCAATCGACGTTGAATAAGGAATTTCAACGATTTCGATACAGCCGGAGTTTTTGTCATAAACATATCTTGAACGGAGCGTCAGCTTGCCTCTGCCCGTTTCAAAAATGTCCCGCATCTGCTCGCGATTGTAGATAAGGCTTCCGCCGCCGGGAAAATCGGGCGCCTTGATTATGTCCATAAGCTCGTCCGTCGGGAGAGCGGGATTGCGGAGGACGGCAATCGTTCCGTCGCAGACCTCGCCCAGATTGAACGAGCATATCTGGCTCTGAAGTCCGACGGCAATACCCATATTCGATGAAACGAGAATATTCGGGAACGACGTCGGGAGCAGGGTCGGCTCGGTTGTCGTGTTGTCGTAGTTGGGAACAAGGTCGACGGCGTTTCTGTCTATTCCGCCGAAAATTTCCGAGCATATCGGGTCGAGCTTTGCCTCGGTATAACGCGAAGCGGCATACGCCATGTCGCGGCTGTATTGCTTTCCGAAGCTGCCCTTGGAGTCGACGAAGGGATGAAGCAACGCTTCGTTTCCGCGCGTCAGTCTGACCATCGTTTCGTAAATTGCCGCGTCACCGTGAGGGTTTAAGCGCATTGTCTGACCGACGATGTTTGCGCTCTTTGTCCTTGCGCCGGTCAGAAGTCCCATCTTGTACATTGTGTAAAGGAGTTTTCTGTGCGACGGCTTGAAGCCGTCAATTTCCGGTATCGCACGGGAAACTATGACAGACATAACGTATGGCATATAGTTCTTTTCTATCGTCTCCGTTATGGGCTGATTAGTCGGCTCTGCCGGTGGGAGGTCGTCAAATGTGATCTGGTCGCTTTTCTTTTTTCTTGCCATTGTTTTTTTACCTCCCTTTCATTAAATATCCGCATCGGCAAGATAGAATTTGCCGTTGCGCGCTATGAAATCCTTTCTTTCGACGATGTCGTCTCCGAGGAGCGTTTCAAAGATGTATTCCGTCTGCGCTCTGTCCGCCTCGCAGATCTTTATCAGCCTGCGGGTTGCGGGGTTCATCGTCGTCTGCCACATCATCTCGGGCTCGTTTTCGCCGAGACCCTTTGAGCGTTGCAGCGTGTATCTTGCGTTTCCGATATTTTTCAGTATTTCGAGTTTTTCCTTTTCGTTGTATGCGAAATATATCTTGTCCTTTGACGCAATCTCAAAAAGCGGCGACTCCGCAATATAGACTCTGCCTTCCTTTATGAGAGTCGGCAGGAGCCGATAAAACATTGTGAGAATGAGCGTTCTTATCTGGAAGCCGTCCTCGTCGGCATCGGTGCAGATGATGATTTTGCTCCATTTAAGGGAGTCGAGGTCAAAGGTTGCCTCGCCTTTTTGTTTTACTTCAACTCCGCAGCCTATGACTTTCAGAAGGTCGGTTATAATGTCGCTCTTGAAAATTCTGTCATAGCCCGCTTTGAGACAGTTCAGCGTCTTGCCCCTGACGGGGATTATCGCCTGAAACTCCGAGTCTCTGCCGAGCTTGCAGGACGTGAGAGCCGAGTCACCCTCAACGATATAAAGCTCGCGCCTTTCGGGGTCCTTTGAACGGCACGAAACGAATTTCTCAACTCTGGACGCTATGTCGTTTGAAGTACTGAGCTTCTTTTTGAGGTTGAGACGGGTGCTCTCCGCCGTTTCGCGGCTGCGCTTGTTGACGAGCACCTGCGCCGCGATTTTGTCTGCGTCGAGCGGATTTTCCGCGAAATAAACTTCAAGCGTGCTTTTGAGATAGTCTGTCATAGCCTCGGCTATGAATTCGTTCGTTATTGCCTTTTTCGTCTGGTTTGCATATGACGTTTCGGTTGAAAAGCTGTTTATGACGAGGACAAGGCAGTCCTCAATGTCCGCAAAGGTTATCTTAGAATCGTTTTTATTGTATTTGCCGGTCTGCTTTATATATTTGTCGATGGCGTATACAAACGCTACCCTTGCCGCCTTGTCGGGCGAGCCGCCGTGTTCAAGAAAGCTGGAGTTATGATAATATTCGATGAGCTGGAACGAATTTGAAAAGCAGAACGCGAATTCGGCTTTCAGACTGTAATCGTTCTTGTCGGCACGGTCGCGGCCTCTCGTCTCCATCTGATAATACTGCGGAGGAGTGATTGCTTCCGCTCCCGCCATGCGGGCGATATAATCCTTTATGCCGGATTCATAATAATACTCTTTTTCTTCAAAATCGCCCTCCATCGTCTGCCAGCGGAAAACGAAATGCAGTCCCGCATTGACGACGGCCTGACGTTCAAGCATTGTTTCGAAGAATATCTTCGGGATGTTTGTATCCGTGAACACTTCAAGGTCGGGACGCCATGTGACAACGGTACCCGTCCGCTGCTCTTTTTTTGAAAGGGGGGTGCGGATGAGTTCGCCGTCGGGCTCGCCCTTCTTGAAGTTCATTTCGAGCATTTCCGTCGTATGATACGACTGCACCTTCATGAATTCCGATGAACACTGCGTCGCCGCCGCGCCGAGACCGTTCAGTCCGAGAGAATATTTATAGTTTGAGCCGCTTTCGTTATTGTTGTATTTACCGCCGGCATAAAGCTCGCAATAGACAAGCTCCCAGTTATAAGCGTGCTCCTTTTCGTTATAGTCGAGCGGGACGCCGCGCCCGAAGTCCTCAATGCGGATGGTGCGATCGCTGAAAACGGTTATGTTTATTCTGTCTCCGTAGCCCTCGCGTGCCTCGTCGACCGAGTTTGAGAGAATCTCAAAAACGGAATGTTCGCACCCTTCGATACTGTCCGAACCGAAAATGACGGCAGGACGAGCACGAACGCGTTCCGCCCCTTTCAGCATGGTTATACTGTTGTCGTTGTAAGTGTTGTTTTTGACAGCCATTTTATCACTCCGCTCAATGTTTTACTGAATTTTCTGTTGATTTATTATGAAAATTTGTTATAATATCTTTATAGGCGCAGAACGCGCAACTTATTTCAATCTGATTTATTATACCATATATTGATGTTTTATTCAAGAAAAATTTGCAAAAACGCATGATGAGGATATAAAGTATATGAAAGACGAGCTTAGCGGGATATTCCTTTCGGAAAACATAGAGTGTTTTGCTCCGCTCCCGATTGAAAAATGCAAAGTCCGCCGCCCGGATATTCTTTTGAGAGCCGGTCTTCCGGCTGAACAAGCAAAAACGGCGATAATGTTTCTCATTCCGTATTATATGGGTGACGGGGAAGGCAATATTTCGCTCTATGCGCGCCCGATGGATTATCACGCCTATTGCGACGGGCTTTTTCCGCGGCTTTGCGGAAAGCTCGGTGAGAAGTTCGGCGGAAGGTTTGTTGGCTTTTCGGATAAGTCCCCGATTGAAGAGGCGGACGCCGCCTGCCGTGCGGGACTCGGCGTCGTCGGTGACAGCTACGTCATCATAAACGAAAAATACGGCTCATTTGTTTTCCTTGCGGAGGTGTTTACGGACAATCCTCCCGAAGACTTCGGCTGTGACCCGCGGGGCGACTTTCCGCTTTCATATTGCCCGCATTGCGGTGCGTGTCGCCGCGCCTGCCCCATGACAATCGACTCGCTCGATTGCCTCTCCGCCGTCACGCAGAAAAAGGGCGACCTTTCGGAGGACGAAAAGGCTTACATAAAGAAATACGGCAGCGCGTGGGGCTGCGATATCTGCCAGCTTGTCTGTCCGCTTGTGAAAAAAGCGATTGACGGCGGAGCGGAAACGCCGATTGAATTTTTCAGAGAGAACAGAATAAAAAATCTGACGCCGGAGGCGCTTTCGGAGATGACGGATGAAGAATTCAAAAAGCGCGCTTTCTCATGGAGAGGGCGGGCGACTGTCGAAAGAAACCTGCGGCTGCTCTTTGAGGATGATTAAATCGGGCGGCGACTGCAAAGAATATGCACGGAAGGAGGGGGATTGAATATGAGTCACGAAAAGCTGAAAATAGAAAATGCGATACTGAAAACCGAAAACGCATATTACAAGCGCAGGCTTACAAGTCTGACGGGCAGAAATAACGAGCCCGTCAAGGAGTTTCTGCGAAGAACAAACGCGGAAAGAAATTCGGGTTATGTCGGATATCTGAAAAACGCGATAAACATGTCCGCGACGGCGGATATATGCTCCAAAATATTTTTCGGACTGAAAAGATTTCTTCTGGCGTCGTCGGTTGTCAGAATTGCGTATCTTATAATTATCCTTATTCAGAGCGGCGCGACTATCGCCATTGCGGCGGTGCTTGCGCTGTTGCTCCTGCCGGCGGCTTTTCTGATTTCCATGCTCGGCGCGCTTATCGCTGTTTTTTCAAGAAAGCATTGCAGAAAGCGCTTTGACGACCTTTCCGGCACGGTTTATATAGTCTATGATGATGTCGACGGAGGATATGCGGAGGAGCTGAAGAAGAAGGGCACGCTGATGTGCGTTTCGGGCTCGATTTTCAAATGCGGTTTCCTCAGCGCGTCAAAGCCGAAGGACGGAAAAATATATATTCATATCAGCTTTGTTTTCTCGCTTGTAAAGACGCTTGCTTCACGGGAGAACATAAGAATCGTTGAAATTTTCTGAAAGGAGAACGGGAAAATGCTTCACTTCATATACGGAAGAACGTCATCCGGAAAGAGCGACTGGCTTTATGCAAAGGCGAGCGAGTCCGCAAAGAGCCGCCGTGTTTTCATCATCGTGCCGGACAGAGAAGCCGTTGCGGCGGAAAGAAAATGCGCAGAGCTCGAAGGCGGAGAGAATATCGACGTCGTCACGTTTTCCCGCCTCGTAAACTATATATTCCGCAAGAAGGGCGGCATTTGCCAAAGCTATATCGGAGCGGGCGCAAAGAAAATCATAATGTACGGCGTTCTGCGCGATATAAAAGCCGAGCTTGACTGCTTCGGCAAAGTCTCGCCTTCCGACCTTTCAACTGTTGAAAAGCTGACGGGGGAGCGTTCGGAATTTTATAAAAACATGATAACGCCGGAGCAACTTGCCGAGGCGGCTGAGGACATTTCCGAAACGCCGAAAACCCGCGCAAAGCTCTGTGATCTTGCGAAAATCTTCGCCGCTTATGACGGAGAAATCGCAAAGAGATGGTCGGAGCCGGACGGGGCGATATCGAAGGCGTGCGAGGTCTGCGGCGACTTTTTTGACGGAAGCGACGTTTTCATAGACTCTTTCATCAGCTTCACAAAACAGCAATACGGCATGCTTTCGCTTATATTTTCCCGCGCCTGCGATACATATATAACCCTCGGCTATGTGCCTGCGGACGACAGGGACAGTACGGCGTTTGTTTCACTTGCGAAAACAGATGCGATTCTTCATGCCGTCGCAAAAGAGGCGGGGACGGAAATCGCAAAGCCGCTTGAATTTTCCCGCAGGCTCGGATATAAGAACAAGAGCATTGAATATCTTGCGGACAGGCTGTTTCTGCTCCGGAAAAGCGACGGCGAAACGGACGTATACGGCGACGGGGTCTTTATCGTGGAATGTCGAAACAGGCACGAGGAAGCGGAAGCCGTTGCAACCGATATTGCAAAGCGGGTGCGGAAGGGTTACAGATACCGTGATATGGCTGTTATCGCGCGCGATACCGAAAGCTATGCCGGAATAATCGATTCGGAGCTTGAAAAGGCGGACATACCTTATTATGTTTCCCATCGGACGGATATAGACGAGAGGGGGATCGTCAAATTCATTTATTCCGCCTATGCGTGCATCGGAACAGGATTCAGACTCGGAGACATAATCGAATACATAAAAACAGACTACGCGGGAATATCGGGCGATGAGTGTGATATGCTCGAAAATTACCTTATAAAATGGAAGCTCCAGGGAAAGAAATTCACGTCGGACGAGGCGTGGACGGCACCCCTGCGGGGCTATGATGACAGGATACGCGATGGCGATGAAGAAGCGCTTGAAACGCTGAACGCTTTGAGAGAGACCGTCCGCAAGCCGCTTCTTGCCTTTGCGGGACTCATCGGAAACTGCACAACGGTCAAGGATCACGCAACGGCACTTTACGATTTTCTGATGAGCATGGAAATCCCTTCAAAGCTGAAGGGTGACGCCGCTCTTGCGGCAAAGGTCGGCGACGCGAAGGGCGCGGAGGAATTCGCCCAGCTCTGGCGCGCGCTGATGGACGCTCTTGATCAGACCGTCGGCAGTGCGGGAGAAAAAAATACGGACGCGGAAGGCTTTCTGAGACTTCTGAAACTCGCGTTTTCGGAAACGGACATAGGCTCGATACCCACTTCTGTCGACGAGGTTGTCATTGGCGGGGCGGCAAACACGCACCCGAAAGTGAAAATCGTTTATATTCTCGGCGCGACGGACGGCGTCTTTCCGAAAAGAATATCGGAGGAGGGAATTATCTCCGAGTTTGAGAAGGATCTTCTCCGCAAGCGCGGAATTGAGTTCTCATCAACACTTGAAAAGAGCATTTCTGACGAAAATTATTATTTTTATCAGGCGGTGTGCGCCCCTTCCGAAATTCTTTTCATAACATATGCTCCCGTCGGAAAGACGGACGGCTCCGCCGCTCTGCGACAGGTGAAAAAGCTGTTGCCGAAGGCGTCGAAACTGAAATTTGACGATATTCCGAAAACCGATAGGATATACAGTGCCGAGGCGGCGCTCGAATATGTGTTGACAGAGCGCGACGGCGCGTCCCGCGCAATGGCGAAATATCTTTCGTCAAAGCCGGAATATTCGGAGCGACTTGCATATGCAAAGGAGTCAGTGTCGGCGGGAGAGTGCAGAATTTCCGGCGACGCGGCGGAAGAGCTTTTCGGGGAAAAGACGAAAACGAGCTATTCAAGGCTCGAAAACTATATAAAATGTCATTTCAAATATTTCTGCGATTACGAACTCAGAATTTCGGATGAAGGCAGCGCGGATTTTTCTGCCGTCAACATCGGCAATTTCATGCATGCCGCGCTTGAAGCCGCGGCACGTTACGCCTGCGATCCGGATTGTCCGGAGGAGAAAATCGAAAAATCGGTAAGGCTTGCCGCGGAGAGCTATATCCGCTCCGTGACGGGAAGACCGCTCGGAGAGCTTTCGCCGCGTCTCCGTCACATAACGGATCACCTCTGCGAAAAGGCAAAGCTATTTGCTCAGAGGATACGCCGCGAATTTTCGGAAAGTAAGTTCAGACCGGTAAGGTTTGAATTTCCGATCGGTGAGGGGTGCGACGTCGGGGCGCTCAGAATAGACGACGGGAAAAGCGCCGTCAGCCTTTTCGGCAGGGTGGACAGAATCGATACATACGATAATCCCGACGACGGAAACCTTTATCTGCGCGTAATCGACTATAAAACGGGCTCAAAAGTTTTTGATTTCGGTAAGGTTTCAAAGGGACTTGACATGCAGATGCTTTTATATCTTTTCTCTCTTTGCGAAAACGGGGAGAAGTGCTTTGGGAAGAAGCCCGTTCCCGCGGGCGTGCTTTATGTCAACCTTGATACGGATTCGGAAAAAATAAAGCTCGACGCTGAGCGGGAAAAGAAAAAATCGGTTTCCGGATTCGTTACGGCTATGGGAGATGACAGGCTTGATCTTGCCCGCGCGATGGAGCCGGATCTGAAAGGGGAATTCCTTCCGTTCGGGACGACGTCAAGAAAGTACGCTGAAAAGCCAATGGGGCTTGACGCGATTGAGGAGCTGAAGGAGAGCGTCGTTCAGACGGTGCTCGACTGCGCCGCGGAAATGAAAAACGGCGCGGCACAGGCAGCCCCCGTTGACTGCAAGGGCGTCGACCCATGCAAATACTGCCGCATGAAGCCTATATGCAGAATAATAAAAACGAAAGGTAACGAGGAAGAAGATGAAAATTCCTGAGAGTATACTTAAAAAAGTTCAGAAGCCCGCGCGGTATACGGGCGGCGAATGGGGACAGATCGTAAAGAAAAAGGAAGGACTTGACGCAAGAATTGTTTTTTGCTTCCCCGATATATACGAGATCGGAATGTCGAATCTCGGCATGAGAATACTTTACGATATTTACAATAAGCACGAAAACATCGCCTGCGAAAGGTGCTTTGCGCCATGGGAGGACATGGAGGAGCAGCTCCGCGAGCATGATATTCCTCTCTGCTCGCTTGAATCGTCCGATCCGCTCTGCGAATTCGATATGGTCGCATTTTCGATACAGTATGAGCTTTGCTATACGACTCTTGTAAATATACTTGAGCTCGGCAAGGTCAAGCTCCTCGCAAGCGAAAGAGGAGACGGCGACCCGCTTGTCATCTGCGGGGGACCCTGCGCCTATAACGGTGAGCCCCTTGCGGACTTTGTCGATCTTTTCATAATCGGCGAGGGGGAAGAAGTCAATATCGAACTTACAGAGCTTTATATCGAGCATAAAAAAGCCGGTTATTCAAAGGAAAAATTCCTGAGGGAAGCCTCGCATATCAAGGGAATATATGTCCCGTCGCTTTACGACGTCGATTACAACGTCGACGGCACGATAAGCCGCTTCGAGCCGAAATATCCGGACGTACCGGAAAAGGTTCAGAAGCGCATTGTCGAGGATATGGACAAAGCCCCGTACCCCGAAAAATTCATCGTGCCGTTCATTCAGACGGTTCAGGACAGAATAACTCTTGAGGTTTACAGGGGCTGTATAAGAGGGTGCCGGTTCTGTCAGGCAGGGGCGGTTTTTCGTCCGGTGAGGGAAAAGTCGCCGGAGGTGCTTTGCGAGCAGGCGAAAAAGCTGGCGGACAACACCGGTTACGGGGAGATGACGCTTTCCTCGCTTTCCATAAGCGACTATTCGTGCATCTCGCAGCTTACGGATATGCTTCTTGAATGGACGAACGACAGAAAAATTTCTCTTTCGCTCCCGTCGCTCCGCGTCGACAGCTTCACAAAGGAGCTTATGGATAAAATTTCAACCGTCCGCACGGGCACGCTTACTTTTGCTCCCGAGGCGGGAACACAGCGCTTGCGCGACGTCATAAACAAAAACGTAATGGAAAAGGACCTTTTCCGTGCGTGCAGGGTTGCGTTTGAGGGCGGAAAGTCACAGGTCAAGCTGTATTTTATGCAGGGATTGCCGACCGAAACCGACGCAGACCTTGACGGTATCGCAAAGCTGGCAAAGGATGTTATTGAAGAATATTACGCAACCCCCGGCAGACCGCGCAAGGCTCCGCAGGTGACTATTTCCGCCGCTTGCTTTATTCCCAAGCCCTTCACGGCGTTCCAGTGGGAGCCGCAGTGCGATTTTGACGAGCTCCTCCGCAAGCAGCAGTATCTTAAAGAGCAGATAACGGACAGAAAGATAAGATATAACTATCACGACGCCTCCGTCAGCCGTATCGAGGCGGTGTTCGCAAGGGGAGACAGGCGTCTCGGCAAGGCGATTATGGAAGCGCACAGGCGCGGCATGAAGCTGGACAGCTGGGAGGAATATTTCAGCTATGACAAGTGGATTTCCGTTTTTGAGGCGTGCGGAATCGACCCCGATTTCTATGCAAACAGAGAACGCGCGGAGGACGAAATCCTCCCCTGGGACGTTATCGACATAGGAATGACGAAGGAATTTTTCCTGCGCGAAAGACACAAGGCGTTTGAAGAAAAAACAACGCCGAATTGCAGGCAGGCATGCTCCGGTTGCGGAGCGAATAAGCTCGGAGGTGAAAGGTCATGTTGCCCGAAGTTAAAAAAATAAGAGTTGAATTTTCAAAAACGGGTGCGCTGAAATATATATCGCACCTTGACCTGAACCGCACAATGCAGAACGTGTTCCTGCGTTCAAAACTGCCGATAGTATATTCTCAGGGCTTCAATCCTCATCCGAAAACCGTGTTTTCTCCGCCGCTTTCCGTCGGCGTTTCGAGCGAATGCGAATTCGTCGATTTCAAGATGACGGAGGACGTTCCGTATGACGTCATCTGCCGAAGGCTCAATGAGTCGTTTCCGGAGGGGCTGCGTGCGCTTTCCGCATATGAGCCGGAGAGCAAGTTTTCCGATATAGGCTGGGCGGATTATGAAATTGCCTTTGAAACGCCTGCGGCAACCGACCTTGAAGGCGAAGTCGGAGAGGCTCTCTCGGGTGAGATAATAGTTGAAAAAACGGGCAAAGCCGGCACGTATGACTTCAATATCTCGCAGAATATGCGTCTGCTTTCGTGCAGGGCGGAAAACGGAATGCTGACATTGAGAGTAAAGCTCTCCTGCAAGGAGCTGACTTTTGTCGGTCCGAATCTTCTCATAAAATATATAACGGAAAAGATACCCGCGCTTGCGGAGAGCGAGGTTTTCATCTGTCGCAAGGCGGTGTATTTCGGCGACGGCGAGACACTTTTCAGATAAGAGGGGAGAAAAATGGAGGACAGCTATTCAATACTTGCGCGGCATTATGACAGCCTTATGGCTGATATTGATTACGCTTCGTATGCCGGTTTTTATGAAAAAATAATTGAAAAATATGCTCCGTCCCTGCCGAAAAGACTGATTGACCTCGGTTGCGGAACGGGGAGCATTTCCGTGCTTCTGGCGGAAAAGGGCTATGAAGTGACGGGAGTTGACATAAGCTGTGAAATGCTTTCCGCCGCGCTGAAAAAGGCGTCGGACAGGCATATAAGGGTGCTTCTTTTAGAGCAGGACATGGCAAAGCTCGACTGCGGCGAAAATTACGGAGCGGCTATATGCAGTTTTGACGGAATAAACTATCTGACAAAGAGAGAGGAGCTTTCCTCATGCTTTGAGAGAGTTTCCGCAAGCCTTTGCGAGGGCGGAGTGTTTATCTTTGACGTCAACAGTAAATATAAATATGAAAACGTCATTGCCGACAACACCTTTATCTATGAAACGGACGGGCTTTTCCTTTCGTGGCAGAATTATTATCAAAAGGACAACGGCATATGCGATTTTTACCTGACTTTTTTTGAAAAGCACGGCGAAAAGTGGCAGCGGACGGACGAATATCAGAGGCAGAGAATGTATGGCGAAAGGACGCTGAAAAATGTCATCGGAAAAGCGGGGCTTGAGCTTTGCGAAACCGTCTCCGATGTTTCGGGCGCTCCCGTCACCGGAGCGAGCGAAAGAATTTTTTATGTTTGCAGAAAGAAGTGAAACAATATGGAATACAATATTATCCGCGCGATGACAAGAGACGGCTCGGCGAGAGCCGTCATAATCATATCGACGGACATAGTAAACGAAGCCGTTAAAATGAAACACACCTCGCCGACGGCAACGGCGGCTCTCGGCAGAGTTATGACGGCGGCGTCTCTTATGGGAACGATGCTCAAAGAGAAAAATGACAGGCTGACGCTCACTTTTTCGGGTGACGGTCCTGCCGGAAAGATAATTGCCGTTTCGGATTACGAGGGCAACGTCAAGGGCTATATTCAGAATCCGGACGTCGATCTGCCGCTGAAATCAAACGGAAAACTGGATGTCGGCGGCGCGGTCGGTGCGGGGATACTCTCCGTTGTCAGAGATCTCGGTTCCGGCGAAATGCAGACGGGCTCCGTTGAAATAACGACGGGTGAGATTGGCGACGATATATGCGAGTTCTTTGCAAAAAGCGAGCAGATACCGACGGTCTGTTCGCTCGGGGTTCTCGTCGATACGGATTTATCCTGCAAAGCGGCGTGCGGCGTGCTTATTCAGCTTTTGCCGTATGCTTCTGAGGAGACTGTTGACAAGATTGAAAAAAATCTGCCGCTTATAACGAACGTTTCTCATCTCATTGCCGACGGCGTGACAAAGGAGCAGCTCCTTGACCGCGCCTTTGCGGGGATTGAATACGACGTCTTTGACGAAATTCCCGCCGGCTACCGTTGCGACTGCGACAGAGAAAGAATTTTATCCGCAATATCGTCGTTTTCGGAAAAAGATATAGATGATCTCTTCTCCGATACGGACGAGATCGAGGTATGCTGCCGCTTCTGCGATAAAAAATATAAATTCAGGAAAGAAGATATGAAGAAATGAGCAAAAAATCCCGCGCGAGCGGGATTTTTTGCTTAAATCGGCGAGGAAAATGAGGAAAACCGTGGTTTTGAGGGGAGCAAAACATATTGAAAAACGCCAGGTCTTGGTATATAATTAAAATGTAAAGATATTTCGGGGAGGTGGAAAAGCTATGAAGCGCAGAAAACGCAATCGATGGCAGATGCCTGAAGGGAATTCATATGTCGATCCGAGGGGAGACGCATATTCTGCGGCGAGGGAAGCTATGCGATCAGCAAATGCGGAAAGAATGTATCTGTGCCGTCCCTGGAAGGCAATATTTGCCGAAACGCTTTTATGGCTTTTGCGATTTTTCCCGCTTGCGCTTATGTCGTTCCATCTTTTTATCATACCGCTTGTGCCCGCCTGGATAATGATGGTTTATAAATATTTTTATGTATTTCTGAACAAGCTGGGCAGGTTCGGAATATCAAAAGTAAAATACGGGATTTTCAGCGCAACTGTTATAGCGGGAGAAATCGTTGCGTCTCATTTCATAAGGCAGCTACTGCTTTACGCATACAAAGCTATATTTTACTAACGGGGGAGCTACTATGCTGAATATGATACATACCGAAAACGAAAAACAAGCGTATCTTTCCGATAATGCCTTAAAGGACCTCAATATGTCATTTTTTGCGGATGCAGAGTTTTCAAAAAAGATCCCGACCCTTATTTCCCGCGAGAAAGACACGATAATCATGCGACAAAGAGAATTTGCTGATATAATCAGCAATCCGGAGATAAGCATTTTTCTTGATGCGCTTTGCAAAAAGCTCGCAGAGCTTTCCGAAATTGAAAAATCAAAGGTTGATGCCGACGCATATTCGGAAAACGAATCTCTTCTTTATTCCTTCAGAGAGCTTCTGACTTTTTCCGAATGTATAAATCTCATTTCCGAAGCTGCCGGAAAATTCGGAGACAAGGCGGGCTCGGAAGGATTTTTATCGCTGTTTTCATATGCGGAAAAGATAAAAGGGGAGAGCTGGTATCGCAATGTCCTGAAATTTATATCCGATACCGATGAAAGCCTGCGGGATATAAAGAGCATAACCCTCGGAATAAATCTGGACGCAAAGCTCCACCCGATCGAGGCGGGGATAGTCTCTCTCAATACAAAACCGTTTACGGCGAACGGTATAATGGATAAGTTGTTTGCCGAAAAGGCGGAATCAAAGGAGTATGTCTGCCTTTCCGTCCTCTGCAAAAACGAGTTCGGAGTTTCTTCAAGTCTGCTGAATACGTTGTCCGGGCAGGTTTATCATTGCCTGAACGAGATGTTTCGTCGGTCGCTTCTCAAAATGAAGGGCATAATTAAAAAAGCGGAGCGGGAAAACAATTTTCTTGACCTTGTTTATGACGAAATAAAATTCCTGAAAACAGGCGCGGATTTTGTTTTGAGAATGAAATCGGCGGGGTTGCCTGTCTGTATTCCAAAAATAACGGATGACGGCGACGAAATAACCGACCTGTATGACCCGAATCTCACCGATTTCACAAGATCGGCAGACATCGTCAGAAACGATATTTCGTTTGATGAAAACGGTAAAATATACGTCCTCACAGGTCATAACAGCGGAGGAAAAAGTGTGTTTATGCGTGCTTGCGGCATATGCTATGTCCTGTTTCAGCTCGGAATGCCTGTGCCGGCAAGGAAAGCAAAAATGCACATCGCCGATGGGATATATACTCATTTTATCGGAAAGGCGCAGATGAAGGTCGGCGGGCGGCTCGAAAACGAGTGTAAATCTATTTCCGAAATGTTCAGAGCTATGACGAAGGATAGTATTATATTTATGGATGAGTCGTTTTCAAGCACGAGCGCATATGACGGAACACTGATTGCAACGGAGGTCATAAAGCATTTGAGAGAGAAGGGCTGCCGCTGTATTTATGCAAACCATATGCACGACATCGCAAACAAGGCGGAGGAGATAAATGAAATGCCCGGGGAGAGCAAGGTTGATTTGCTTTCCGTCAATTCGGGAGAAAATCCGTACAGAGTTGAAAGAAAACGCGGGCAGGGAAA
>ERZ779725.30-NODE-30-length-100662-cov-28.031757_pt1 | contig 100662 bp, 93 predicted proteins | sample MGYA00511890_ERZ779725 | MGnify/ENA primary metagenome ERZ779725 (study PRJEB29588, sample SAMEA2148549) | human gut metagenome | biome: human gut; feature: human-associated habitat; material: faeces | place: Denmark | collected 2008/2010 ...
TCTACGTGTGCTTCAAGGGAAAGAGAGTAGACTTTGAAAGAATATTGTGGTCGCAGGTATTTTTTCGAGAATTAGGGACTAGTGATAATTAATTTTGTTTATTTATTTAATTATTATGAAACAAATAAATAAACTAAACATGTAGAAAACAGAATGGATGATAATTCGGACCCGAGTTCGAGTCTCGGCTAGTCCACCATAAGAAAAAGAGTGGTTTGATACGAAAAGTATCAAGCCTTTTTTGAAAGTAACGTGAATAGAAGCCTTTCGTGTTATTTAAACAAAACTTCGTTGCAATTTAAATAGACAAAATGATATATTTTTGATATAATTGTAAAAAAGAACAATGGAAATTCAAAGAAGGCAATCTGAACTGTTTTCTTAGTAGAATACTAAAGAATGATATAGAAAATACAAAGTATATTAAATCAAAATAATGTTTGTGCATTAAGGAGGATAATGGTTAATGAAAAAAGCATTAAAAATACTACTAATAGTTGATGCTTGTGTTGCTGCTGCTTTTTTAATTGGTTATGAAATTAGGGAGGTGTTATTGTTGATGCCTTTTTCAAAAGATTTCTCTTTTGAGTTAACTTGGAACATATTTTTTATGGAATGCAAATTACCAGCACTCCTTTAGTTATAATTTTCACAATATATTACGTTAAATTTTAAATTAAAAAAATGTAAAAAGTGAATAAAGAGTTTGTTGCTTTTTAGAATATAACTGTTGATTGAAAGACGTCTTAGTATTATTTAGAACTATTGTGATTCAAAATGTTTATAATTATTTGAACATTTTTTCTTTAATTTCTAGGTGTAAATTTTGATAACTGTTGTAAATAAAATCGCAAGTTAAAAAAAGGCGTTACATTTTAAAAATATTTTTGAAATTGTAACACTTTTTTTATTTTTGTGGTATGCTATATGTGATATGAATGACTGTACTAATTAAAAGAAACCGATACTTATAAATATAATTTAATTAGAGTTTTAACTAGAGTAAGAAATTACGATAAGAGTCTTTTATTAAATCAAAAAAGAGTTAATAAATGAGAAAAGAATACAAAAGTATAGATAAAAGTTTATATAGGAGTTAGAATATGAACAAAAAAGAGAAAACAAATCTAATGAAAAATATAGCAGTCGAATGTATTTTGAAATATATTGGAAGTACTAATTCTAAAAAGACGCGAAAAGATATTTTAGATAATGCGACAAAAATTTTTAATGAAAAATGTAAACAAAGTAAAATAGCAATTGTAAAAAAAGCTGAATCAAGAAGTTATATTGGTATGGCATTAAATGATTTACTTATTGATAAAACTTTGTTTAATAAAAATGGGGTTATTTCTAAAATAGAAGAAGATAAAATTATAGTTGATAAAGCTAAGTGTAGAACAATATTACTTGATTTATTGAAAAAGAAAGAATATAAAAAAGCAGATCTGTATAAAACTATTATCAAAGAATTAGGAGCAGATAAAACTACAAGTAAGCAAGATGACAATGAGATAAAAGAATATATAGGAAATTTGCTTTCTTCTTATGTTAATGATTGTACTTTAGAAATTTATGATAATAAGTATCGCATAAAGAATAAAATAAATGAAAAGCATCCCACAAAACCTATTTCAGAAACAGAGTTTAAAGAGAAGTTTTTAAGCCGTTTACATGAAAATGGTGGTTCATTCTTTGAAAGATTTTTCGCAAATGTCCTAGAAAAATATTTTACACTTACTGGTAGAACGGTATGGGACTGTACTGTTAGTGGTGGATCAAATGATGGTGGTATTGACATCAAGATAAAACTGTCCGATGATCTTGGTTTTGTTGATGAAATTATGGTACAAGCTAAATGTAGAATCAATTCACAGGTTACTGAAAATGAAATACGTAATTTCTATGGAGCTATGAATGCAATTAAAGCAAGTAGAGGAATATATGTTACGACATCAACATTTCATCCTAATGCGAACAAATTGTTGCATTCTTTAGATAATTGTGTTGGAATTGATGGTGATGGAGTATTCAACTTATCAAAGAAAGTACTTTATGGAATGAAAATAACTCATAATGGATATACTTTTGATGAAATGGTATTTGATATATAATATGTTCTATAAAAAAGTAATAAAGATTTTTAGAGGTATCTAGAAGTCTTTTTATTGTTTAAGAAAAATTGATATAAAAATTATACTTTAATTATTGAATCTACTATTTTAAAACTTAAATAATAGTTATTAACATACTTGAATAGTCTAATGACGTATGGTAAAATAAATACATAGAGAAGAGGCAATATATGAATTATATAAGGATTACCAAAGAAAACATTGATAAAGAACATATATGTTGTGCTATGTCAGGTAAGCAAAGCATTACAAAAAAAGAGTGGCTAAAACAACGCTTTGATGAAGGACTTGTATTTTATCGTAGTGAAGAGCGCGGTAAATGTTTCATTGAATATATTCCAGCGGAAAATGCTTGGGTGCCTATTATTGCAGAAGGTTATTTATATATTAACTGTTTGTGGATTGCAGGTTCAATGAAGGGCCACGGATATTCTAATGACTTATTAAACGAATGTATTCGAGATGCTAAAGCACAAAATAAAAAAGGAATATGTATTCTTTCTTCAGAAGGTAGAAAAAAAGAATTTTTATCAGATCCTAAATATATGCAACACAAAGGATTCAAGATTGCGGAGACATCCGATTGCGGTATAAATTTGATGTATTTGCCAATTGTAGAAGGAGTAGAACCTCCAAAATTTAAGGAATGTGCAAAGCATCCAAAAATTGATGAACATTGTTTTGTTATTTATTATACTGACCAATGTCCATTTACTTACTATTGGGTACCTCGAGTAGAAGCGGTCGCAAAAGAAAATAACATTCCTTTAAAGACAATTCATATCACAACAAAAGAAGATGCACAGAATGCACCTTCACCTGTAACAACATATGCATTGTTTAGTAATGGAGATTTTGTTACTCATGGAATTCAATCTGACAAAAAGTTTTTAGCCCTAGCAGGTATAAAATAAGAAACAGTGAGGAAAAGGTAATATGAAAAATAAATATTGGGTTGTATATATAAATGAAGATGATTCTGACTGGGTTAATGTTACATTCCCAGATATTCCAGGATTGAAAAGTTGTGGTGTTGGTATTGATGATGCTAGAAAAATGGTAAAAGAAGCTTTGGAGTATGCAATATCATTAGACTTTAATAATTGCAAATCTATAAAAATGAGTGACAAAAGCAAAATAATAGAAGAATATCCCAATGGCTTAATAGAGGTAATGGAAGCAGGAGTATAATAGAGGTTTGATAGACCAACTATCAGGCCTTTTTAAATTTAATTTTAACAATTAATTTTATAAAAATACTGTGATATAATAATTTTGTTAGAATAGTTAATATTTCAAATCAACAAAAACTAGAATCTGTGTTGTTCAAATTATATATATGATTATGTTAGAATATTAGTGTGTTGACAAGGAGGTATATAATATGAACACAGATAAAATATATGCACAAAATATAGCAAGTGAATATGCACCAAAGGATGATTCAAAAATAGTTGCTTTAAAGAAATTAGACAAAAAAGCAAAACTACCAGCTGAGATTTTTACTTATAGTTTTGGAATAATTGGAGCTTTAGTATTAGGAGTTGGAATGTGTCTATCAATGAAGATAATTGGTGATCAATCTACATTAATGGAAATACTTGGAATTATTATTGGTTTGATTGGAATTGTAATGGTGGGTGTTAATTATCCAATTTATAAAAAAATGTTAGAAAATGGCAAGAAAAAATATGCTTATGATATTATAAGACTTGCTAAAGAAATATCAGAAGAAGAATAACTTGATAAAAAGAGGCGATAGAGTGGATAAATATAAAAGTAAATATCTAAATACTGCCCAATGTATGGATGATGCTTTATTAATACTTTTAGAAAATAAATAATATGAATATATTACTGTAAAGGAAATATGCCAAAAAGCATGAGTAAACAGAAGTACCTTTTATTTACACTACGAAACAATTGATGATTTACTAAAAGAAACTATTGAAATGGTTAATGAGCGATTTTATAATTCATTTGGTCCAGTAAAAGATAGTTTTAAAGGAAATTGGAAAGTAAGTAGTAAAAAAGAAGAATTAGTTTTAATTACTCCTAAATACTTATCACCATATCTCAATTTTATAAAAGATAATAAGAAATTGTTTAAATTAATGTATAGTAGACCAATACTATTTAATTGCGAAAAAGTATTTAGAAAAATGTATGACGACATATTTAATCCTACTATATTTTCTGTAGAAGATGATGAAAAAGAATATACTATGCAATATTATATTAAGGGTATTCTAGCATTCGTTATGGAGTGGGTAAATAAAGGTTGTCAAGATGATATTGAAAAAATAACTAATATTATTATAAAGTGTACATTAACTAAAACAAAAAAATAATATATATTGCACCTTTTTAATTAATTCTTTAAAGATATGATAAAATTAAGAAAAAAGGTGCTTTTGTTTGGAGTAAACTATGACTAGATGCAAATGGTGTAATTTAAATAATCCAATATATATCAAGTATCACGATGAAGAATGGGGAAAAGAACAATATGATGATGATTACCTATTTGAAATGTTAATACTTGAATCATTTCAAGCTGGACTTTCGTGGGAATGCGTTTTAAACAAAAGAGAAGCTTTTAGAAAAGCCTATGAGAACTTTGATTTAGACAAAGTATGTGCTTTTGATGATAATAAAATTAATGAATTAATAAATAATAAAGATATTATAAGAAACAGACTTAAAATTATCGCAAGTATTAACAATGCCAAAATATTTAAACAAATAAAAAATGAATATGGAAGTTTTTATAATTATTTAAAACAATTTACAAATGGTAATAGATATATAGAAGTAGATCAAGTAAGTTCAGAATTATCTGACAAGATATCAGAAGATTTAGTAAAAAGAAAAATGAAGTTTGTTGGAACAAAAATCATATATTCCTTTTTACAAGCAATAGGAATTATATATTCCCATGATAAAGAATGCTATTTATATAAAGAGAGTATTACAAATGAATAAGTATGGCTTGTTAAGGTAGACACAGAAAGGAGAAAAAGTATGCAAGATATTTGGGATAAACTATATGAAAAAGCAATGAAAGTCTTGAATCCCAGAAAAATTTCTGATATCGTTGAGGTTGGTAGAGTTGCTAGTGCAGTAGAAACTGAATCAGGAAATATATATGTTGGAGTATGCATTGATTGTGCATGTACACTAGGAATATGTGCAGAAAGAAATGCAATGTTCAATATGATAACTAATGGCGAAAGTAAAATTAAACGTGTAATAGCAGTTAACTGTGATGGTAAATTATTAACTCCATGTGGAGCATGTCGTGAATTAATGACTCAAGTTATGACAAGCGATTATAAAAAAATCGAAGTAATGATTGATTACGAAAAAAGAATAGTGAAGACTTTAGAAGAACTTACACCTTTTTGGTGGATATAATAGTTAGATACATAATCATAAATGAATAAGCAATAATAATAAAAAGGAAGTGATACATTGACTAAATTAGCATTTTTTGATGCCAAAGAATATGATAAAAATAGTTTTGATATATATGCAAGACAAAATAATATTGAAATAAAGTATTATGAACCAAGATTAACTATTGATACAGTTAGTTTAGCTAGAGGATATGATGCGGTATGCGTATTTGTTAACGATATTGTTAATAAAGAAGTAGTTGAAAAACTAAAAGAATATGGAATAAAAGTTATACTTTTAAGATGCGCTGGTTTTAACAATGTTGATACTAAGGCATGTTATGGAGATATTCATGTTTATCGTGTTCCAGCATATTCACCGTATTCGGTTGCTGAACACACAATGGCGTTATTACTTACTTCAATAAGAAGAATTCATAAAGCGTATAATAGAACAAGAGAATTTAATTTTTCTTTAAACGGTTTAACTGGTTTTAACCTTTATGGTAAAACGGTTGGTATAATTGGAACAGGTAAAATTGGTAGAATATTTGCAGATATATGCAATGGTTTTGGAATGAATGTAATATGTTATGATAAATTTCCTAACAAGGATAGTGGTTTAAAGTATGTTTCGTTAGAAGAATTATTTAAAGAATCTGATATTATTTCACTACATTGCCCTCTAACTGATGATACTAAATATATTATTAATAAAGATAGCATGGATTTGATGAAAAAAGGTGTAGTTATTGTTAACACTTCAAGAGGGGCTTTAATTAATACTGAAGATTTAATTGAAAAAATTAAAAGCAAAAAAGTTGGTGCCGCATGTCTTGATGTATATGAAGAAGAAGGAGATATATTCTTCCAAGATTATTCTGGCCATATTGTTCAAGATGATCAACTTGCAAGACTTATATCAATGCCAAATGTAATAGTTACTTCACATCAAGCTTTCTTAACTACTGAAGCGTTAGACAATATAGCTAAAACTTCAATAGATAATCTCATTAATTTTAACAATGGTACACCAATTAGAGAAAATGAAGTGTGCTATATGTGTAAAAATCAAACAGAATGTAAAAAATTATTAAAAGAAAAATGTTTTTAGGTGAATAATGAAAATAATAGTAATTGGCTCAATAAACGTAGATTATATAGGAACTACTAAATATGAATTAATGCTTGGAGAATCTCATCCAGGAAGTGTTAGCATTCAAGCTGGTGGGGTTGCAAGAAACATTGTGGAAAATTTAGCTAGAGTAAAGGCAGATGTTACATTTGTAACAGCGGTTGGAAATGACTTTTATGGTCAAAAATATAAAAGTGATTTGGAAGAATTAGGTGTAAAGATAATAATGCCTAAAAAAACTGAACAATATAATTCATCTATATATTTAGCAATAAATGATAAAGAAGGACAAATGGTTTATTCGGTTGTTAATACTGACATTGTTAGTTTAATAAATAAAGAATATATATCTACTATAATCGATACAATAAACACTTTTGATTATGTTTTAATAGATACTAACTTAGACAGTGATACAATAGATTATTTGTTTGAAAAAGTGAATAAACCAATAATATGTGATGCGGTGAGCACAATAAAGGCTGATAAATTAAGAAACCACTTAGACAAAATATATATATTAAAGGTAAATGAAAATGAATATTCACATTTGGAATCAGATTTAAATGAAAATATACCTACTAACTTAATAATTACAAATGGTTCAAAACCAGTGATATACATTACAAAAACATTTACTAAACAATATCAGCCAAAGCAAAAAGAAGATATCAAAAGTACAACTGGTGCAGGTGATTCTTTTGTTGCGGGGGTAATAAGTGGAATACTTGATGGCTTACAAATAGAAGATGGAATCAAACGAGGTCTTGATTTTTCATATCAAACACTAGATGTTACTGGTGCTGTTAATCCAAATATAAAAAAAGGGTGAAAAACCCTTTTTAATTTTGCTCTAATTGTTTATATTCATCTCGATATGATTTTACGATTTGCTCAATAATTGATAAATTATTTGAAAAATTACTATATATGACATAATTTTGACGTTCCATGCTAAGATCTTTAATAGGAAGTATCGTTAGTTTTTTCTTTGTTACCTCGTCCATACAAGCACTTTTTGATAGAATTGATATACCAAAGTCTTTTCTTATTAAATCTTTAATAGTTGCAATATTATCAACTTCTAATACGACATTATAATTATTAATTGAATCATTGATTGCTTCAAGACTTGCTTCAAATATTTTTCTTGTGGTAGAAGATTTAAGTCTAAGTATTAATCTTTCTTTTTTTAAATCATTTAAAGTAATAACCTCTTTCTTCGTTAAGGGGTTATCATTATTTAATACGCAGACAAGATAATCAGTATCCAGTGGGAACCAATTAATATTTGCTTCAGTAATTTTACTATCCACCCAGGCAAAATCTAATTCATAATTTTCAACCATTTTGTATAAATTAGGAGTAGTATCAGTGATAATTATTATTGAAACGTTAGGATTAAGTTTAGTGAATCTTGCAACAATTTCGGTAATTGCGTTACTTTCTGCTGTATGTGTTATCCCCATTTTTATTTTTATTGAAAGATTATGTAGTTCACCAATCATTTGTTCTTCCATTGCTTTGAACTTTTTGGCAAAATTAACTATTACTTCACCCTCTCTAGTTAAAGTAATTTCTTTTTTGCCACGATTAATAATCTTGACATTATATTCTTCTTCCAATAGTTGAATTTGGTGACTAACTGCAGGTTGAGTTAGTGATAATTTTAAAGATGCTTTAGTGAAACTCTTTTCTTCTGCTACAGCAAGCAGTGTTTTTAACTTTTGATCTAGCATATTTCCTCCAATTATAAATAAAATTTATGGATGCCTAAAAAATCATAATTTGACTTTATGGAAAAATAAGGTATAATTATTGTAACACAAGTTTAAAAGTAATGCAAGAAAAGTTTAAAGAATTAAGTAAAACATTTAAGTTAGGAGGGATTATTATTAATAATATTTATGAAAAATTAAATATAACATCTGATATAGCTATAATTATCATATCAATAGCACTAATGTTGTTCTTAGGATTCTTGATGACAAGAATAACTAAAAAATTACGTTTACCAAATGTTACAGCATATATTGTAACAGGTATTTTAATAGGACCATACGTATTAAATCTAATACCACAAAAGATAATTGATGGTACAGCATTTCTATCTGATATAGCACTTGCGTTTATTGCATTTAGTACAGGTGAGTTCTTTAGATTCTCTACTATCAAAAAGAACGGCCCTAAAGTAGTAATAATAACGTTATTAGAAGCATTATTAGCATCGATATTAGTTTTTGTTGTAATGTATTTTATATTACATCTAAATTTAGCATTCTCAATTGTGCTTGCCTCTTTAGCAGCAGCTACGGCTCCTGCCTCAACTGTTATGACAATTAGGCAAACTGGTGCAAAAGGTGATTTCGTTGATACTCTTTTACAAGTAGTAGCCCTAGATGATGTAGTTGGTCTTATTGCTTATAGTATTGCTATTTCTGTTGCAATGGTTAGTAGTAGTGGTACAAGTTCAAATTTTATGGATGTTGTTAAAAATATTGGCTTCAATGTATTATCACTTGCCCTTGGTTGCGGATTTGGATTTGTTTTAAAATGGTTAATGCCAAAGAAACGTTCAACTGATAATAGATTAATTGTATCTCTTTCAATAATCTTTTTATTCTGTGGAATATGTGCAGTTCTTGACACTTCTCCACTTCTTGGATGTATGTCAATGGGAACTATATATATAAATATAACAAATGATGATAAGTTATTTAAGCAATTGAATTACTTTAGTCCACCAATTCTATTATTATTCTTTGTAAGATCTGGTTTAAATTTTGATTTAGGTAGTCTTACAGATGGTTCAGAAGCAGTAGGAACTACACCATTACTTGTTATAGGTATCGTATATTTCTTTGTCAGAATAATTGGTAAATATTTTGGTGCCTTTGGTGGATGTGCCATTGTAAAAAAACCCAAAGAAGTTAGAAATTATTTGGGTCTTGCCTTAATACCACAAGCCGGTGTAGCAATTGGTTTAGCGGATTGGGGTGCAAGAACTTTAGGTGGACAGTCCGGTCAAGCTTTGAATACCATTATTTTAGCATCCAGTGTCTTGTATGAATTAATTGGACCAGCTTGCGCAAAATTATCATTATATCTTTCTAAATCTTATTCTAATGATTTAGAACAAATAACTGATGTTGAATTGGTAAAAGAAGATGGTACAACCAAATCAGAAGTAGAAGTTTTAATAGAAAGAATAAACAAAATTCAAGATACTATTCCAAAACATGAAGAAACAGAATCAGAAGAAGAAAAGGCCTTCAATGATGCTATCGAAGAGCAATATATGAATATGCGTAGAGGATTAATAAAGAAACAATATAATAGGAGGTAAATAATATGATATTTATAAATAGTTTAATAAATTATGAAGACCCTATAAGTAAATTATTAGGATCTTGGTCAAGTGAAATGAATATATGGAGTATAATTTTAAAAATAGCTTTAGCATTAATACTTTCAGCAATAATTGGTTGTGAAAGATCAAGTAAGAGACATGCGGCGGGGCTTAGAACTTTCATTATAGTAATGGTGGCTTCTACAATAGCTATGATAGTAGATATGTCACTGACAACTAATCTAACTTCAACAATAATATGTTCTGCAGCAACAATAATTGCCATAGCAATTATAAGTGCTAATACTATTTTATATAGTTCAAAGAATCAAATTAAAGGTTTAACAACATCTGTAGCTTTGTGGGCAAGTGGAATCTTAGGATTACTTATTGGAATAGGTGCTTATACAGCTGTTCTAATTTGTTTTGCAAGTTATCTACTAATATTATCAATCTTACCAAAAATTGAAATATATCTAAAGAATCGTTCTAATCATTTTGAAGTTCATTTAGAATTAAAAAATAGCAGCTACTTAAAAGATTTCACAACAACATTAAGAGAGTTAGGTTTAAAAATTGATGATATAGAAGCTAACCCTGCTTATTTAAATTCTGGACTAAGTGTTTATACTGTATCTTTATCAATAATTAGTGATGAATTGAAAAAATATAAAACTCATACTGAAATTATTACAGCACTAAAATCAATTGAATATATATATCACATTGAAGAAATGTAATTTAAATGGCACTTTATCATTAATTGATAAGGTGCTTTTTAATATTTTATAAAAGCAATAAGAAATAAAAAAGCCAAAATTGTGTTATAATATATAAGAATCAAATTAGAAAGGAAATATGACAATGACAAAAGAAGATGCACAATATGAAAAGATGACCCAAGGCAACACTAAAAAACTCGTATTATCACTTGGAACTGCTACAATGATTAGTATGCTAATCACAGCAATATATAATATTGCGGACACATTTTTTGTTTCAGATATTAGTAAAAATGCTACGGCAGCAGTAACCGTTGTATTTCCTCTTATGGCTATAATCCAAGCAGTAGGTTTTACCCTAGGAATGGGTGCAGGTAGTCTAGTATCATCAGCATTAGGTGAAAAAAGAAATGAAGATGCACAAATAATTGGTTCAAGTGCATTCTATGGTTCAGTAATACTAGGCACAATAATAACAGTATTATGTTATATATTTATGAATCCGTTAATGAAATTACTCGGTTCAACCGATGATATACTACCATATGCAAGAGATTATTCACTTTGGATTGTTGCGGGATTCCCATTGATGGCTGGCTCATTCGTTATGAATAATCTATTAAGAAGTGAAGGAAAAGCAAAATTTGCTATGATAGGTCTTACTACAGGTGGAATCTTAAATATGATATTAGACCCAGTATTAATTTCAGGGTGTTCACTTGGCATAAGTGGTGCCGCAATTGCAACCGTAATTAGCCAAGCAGTAAGTTTTACCATATTACTTATGATGTTTTTACTTAAAAAGAGTATTATTAAATTAAGTATAAAAGAAACTTCACATAAAATAAAAGTTTATGGTGAAATTGTAAAAGTTGGATTTCCTTCACTTTGTAGACAAGGACTTGCCAGTATTGCAACAATCTTATTAAATAATGCCGCAAAAAATTATGGTAATGAATCTACTATTGCCGCAATCGGTGTAACAAATAAAGTAGTTATGATAATATTTTCGATGTGTTTAGGTATTGGCCAAGGTTATCAACCAGTTTGTGGATACAACTATTTTGCGAAAAAATATGACAGAGTAAAAGAAGCAATGATCTTTACTTTTATATTTAGCTTTGTCGCAATGACTTTAGTATCATTAGTATGTTTTATTTTTGCAAAACAAATTATCACAGTTTTTGCTAATAGCCATGAAGATACAACTGAATTAATAGAAATTGGTAAAAAAGCATTACGATTTCAATGTATTTCAATGCCAATATTGAGCTTAAATGTAATAGTTAATATGACATATCAATCAACTAAAAGATCAGTAATTGCGTCAATACTATCTTGTTGTAGACAAGGTTTATTCTTTATTCCATTTGTTTTAATATTACCATTAATATTTAAATTAAATGGTGTTATATTAACACAACCAATTTCAGATATATGTACAAGTCTATTTAGTGTACCATTCTTCATAGCTACTCTAAAAGATTTAAATAAAAAGAATAAAGAAACAATAGTTGAATCATCTATAGAAGCAATTTAGAAGTTAATGAAAAGTCTCTTAATATTTTAAGAGGCTTTTTAAAATGTAATTATCTGGTAAATAATAGTAAGAAGTTAGTAAACATTATTGAATATGAAAAATATCTATGATAAAATACAAAAAAAGTAAGGAGCGCAATATGAAAAAATTAATATTAGGTATATCGTTAATAATTTTAAGCATCGTTTTATATATATCTAAAAATTACTTTAGCAAACAAGAAACAACTAACTTTGATAAATTCAGTAGTGGTATATTAATAGGTCTATCAATAGGTATATTCTTGGTGGGAATAGTTATGATAATTTGCTATATTTTTGAAAAGAATAAAAAAGATAAACAATAGGAGGTAAATGATGTATAAAAGTGTTGTAATAGAATATTGTCCTAAAGCTGATAATATGGCTAGAAAAATTGAAGATAAAGCAAATGAAATGGAAAAAGAAGGATATCAACTATTAACTTTTTCAATTACTACAACCGCAAAAGCTATATTAATATTTAAAAAGTAACCAATTTTTACAATAAATTTGAAAACCTTTGGTTGGTATGATATAATATTACCGGGAGTTGATAAAATGAATATAACTAAAGATATAAAATATATTGGTGTTAATGATCACCAAATTGATTTATTTGAAGGACAATACAAAGTACCCAATGGTATGTCATATAATTCATATATTATTATGGATGAAAAAATTGCGGTTTTTGATACTGTTGATAAGAATTTTACACATGAATGGTTAGATAATATATCTAAAGTTCTTAATAATAGAAAACCAGATTATCTAATAATCCAACATATGGAACCTGATCATTCTGCTAACATAGCTAACTTTTTAAAGATATATCCTGACACAATTGTTGTTGCAAATAAGAAGACTTTCACAATGATAGGAAACTTCTTTAATAGTGATATATATAAATATTCAAAGGTAGTAGAAGATGGTGAAGCATTAGTTTTAGGCAAACATAAATTAATGTTTGTATTTGCACCAATGGTGCATTGGCCTGAAGTAATGGTAACTTATGATGAGACAGATAAAGTTTTGTTTAGTGCTGATGGCTTTGGAAAATTTGGCGCATTAGACATTGAAGAAGCTTGGGCTGATGAAGCAAGAAGATATTATATTGGAATAGTTGGTAAATATGGTATGCAAGTACAAAATTTACTTAAGAAAGCATCTAAATTACAAATTGATATGATTTGCCCATTACATGGTCCAGTTCTAAAAGAAAACTTAGGGTATTATCTAGATTTATATAATACTTGGTCTTCATATTCAGTAGAAAAAGAAGGAATATGTATCGCCTATACTTCGGTATATGGTGCTACCAAAAAAGCAGTAGAACTTTTAAAAGATAAACTAATTATTGAAGGTGCTAAAGAAATAGTCATCCACGATCTTGCAAGAGACGATATGTCAGTATGTGTTGCGGACGCATTCAAATATGGAAAACTAATACTTGCAACAACAACGTATAATGCAGATATATTTCCATTTATGAAAGAGTTTATTAATCATTTAACAGAAAGAAACTTTCAAAATCGTACAGTTGGGTTTATAGAAAATGGTTCATGGGCACCACTTGCCAAAAAAACAATGCAAGCAATGCTAGCTAATTCAAAACAAATAACTTATCTAGAACATAATGTTTCAATAATGTCTTCAATCAAACCTAATAATAAAGAAGAAATAGAATTAATGGCCAAAGAATTATGTAAAGATTATGTCGTACATTTAAATAAAAATGATATGAATGCCTTATTTAAAATTGGTTATGGCTTATATGTAGTAACATCAAATGATGGAAAGCAAAATAATGGATTAATTGTGAATACAGTAACTCAAGTTTCTGATAATCCTAATAGAATTGCGGTAAACATAAATAAAGCAAATTACTCATATCATGTTATAAAACAAACTGGCATATTAAACGTTAATTGTTTAACCGTAGATGCTCCATTTAAAGTATTTGAGAATTTTGGTTTTCAAAGTGGAAGGAATACCGATAAATTTGTTAATTACCCATACATATTATCTGACAATGGACTACCAATACTAACTAACTATATAAATGCTTCAATTTCTTTGAAAGTAGAAAACTATATAGACTTAGATTCACATGGTATGTTCATATGTTCAGTTACTGAAGCACGAGTTATGAATAACAAAGAAACTATGACATATGAGTACTATCAAAAAAATGTAAAACCTAAACCTGATACAGATGGCAAAAAAGGATTTGTTTGTAAAGTATGTGGCTATGTTTATGAAGGTGATGTCTTACCTGATGATTATATATGTCCATTATGTAAACATGGTGCTTCGGATTTTGAACCAATAAAGTAAAACTCTCGAATGAGTGTTATAAGACTGTTGAAAAATGAAATGTCAACAGTCTTTTTTTATTTATCAACACTCTTGTTTTTGAAAATGAGTTATTAAAATTTTAACCTAACATTATTTGTGCAGATGCAGGATATGCTAATTGTCTAATTGCACATTTTGTTCAATCTCATAATTGTAATCTTCTTGTACCATATGTTAGACCAAAAGGAAAAAAATCTGAGTTTGGTAAACACAAATTTGATTATTACTTTGAAATTGATCAATACATGTGTCCAAATCATAAAATGCTAGTTCCGTGGAATATTTCTAAAACAGGTAACATTGAATATAAAATTCATAAATCTGATTGTAGAGAATGTACATTTAGAAATAAGCGTATAAAAGACTATATTAAAACCATCACACGCCATCTTTATGATGATTTTATGTTGATTGCCAAAAACTTTAGATTATCTGAACAAGGCAAACAAATCTATTCATTAAGAAAACAAACCATAGAACGTGTGTTCGCAGAAGGCAAAGAACGCCATGGTTTAAGATATACACGATTTAAAAGTTTGAAAAAAATTTCAATATTTGGGCTTTTCTTTACGCATGCCTGAATATCAAAAAATTAGCCTTATTGTTATATAATAAGGCTAATAAATACAAATCAACAAATTATGGTATCTAATAGATGCTATTTTTTTGAAATAGGCATTTATTTCTTTTTTAAAACTGGTTTGTCAACAGTCTGAGGTATATCCCTTAGTGGGTATACCTTTTAGTTATTAAGATAGTAATCTAATGTTTTTTTAATCCAGTATGAAAAGGTAGTGTTTTTAAATTTTTTTTCATAAGTACTCATTTTTTTGTATACTTCTAAACCATCTTTTGCATCATGGTATATATCTACAAAAACAAAATCATAGTCGCCATCGTTCATTACCTTTTCTAAAAAATCATAGGCGTCCATATTAATAATGTTTATTTTAGCTTTAGTTTTAAAGAGTGGTAATATATGTTTATTGAAAAGGTTAATAACATTTTGATTTTTTTCAACAATAGTTACACTTTCAACATTATTCTTTAGTGAAACCATATAGCTATAATAGCCGAGTCCTAAACCAAAGGTTAGAACTTTACCAAAAGCATTATCAATAGGTTCTTTCATTGTATTAATTTCATTAGGTGTAACGCTCATCCACAAAATGTCATTTTCATAAATGGCAGGAAAGCGAAAATTTGACGTGAAGAATCCCAGTTGAGGTAGTACTTTATCACAGTTATATTTAAAATCATCACGAACGAATAGTTCATATGGTTCATAGTTTGAATATTTAATATCCCAATTATTTATTTTAATAGGTTTAAAAATAATGTCTTTATAATATTGGTTATTTTGATATTCAGTAGGATCTTCAATATTTACCATTTCTTCTAAATATTCTCTTTTAAAGTTATAATCTAAATTCAAATATTCTTGTAACAGTAAAATGTAAGCTTCTTTAATAGAAACACCACAAGCAGTTACAGCTTTTATCTGGGAAGCATCAATTGATTTTTCACAAAAGTTTAAGTATTGACTTAATCTATTTAGTATTATTTGGTTGTTATTCATTATTATCACCAATAATATTATAACAAAAAAAAGAAAAAAATAGTGAGGATTTGGTATTTTCTAATTTATAAAAAAAATAAAAAAATCAAATGTAAGCGTTTTTTTTAATAAAAGTGTTGCATTTGTATAAAAATAGGTATATAATCTTGGTGTAATTATATGAAGGAGAAAGAAAATATGCAATTAACTAAGTCTTTTACATTTTCATATTTTTATTATTACTTCCAAGTGAGTGTCGTTAATAACGAATAATTCCCTTGGCCTTTTGGCGTGGAAGTTTACTTAAGTTATTTACGACTCATAAAAAGGTAAGTAATAACTTAAGTGAAAATATCAAAGAACTTACAATGTTATTACTTATTAGGTAGTAACATTTTTTCATTTTTTTAGGAGGTTTATTATGAAAAAATTAAAAAATTTATTATTTATTATTTGTTTAGTTGTTTTAGGTGTTAGTCTTGTTTCTTGTAAAACTAAAGGCAATGAAGAGACTAAAGTTGTTAAGATTGGTATTTTACAATTAGCAACACATAGTGCGTTGGATAGCGCAAGAGAAGGCTTTATAGATCAACTGAAAGAAGCGGGTTATGTCGATAAACAAAATATTAGTATTACTGTAAAGAATCCTGAAGGTGATCCTAATACTGTTAACCAAATGGCAACAGATTTAGTAAGAAGTTGTGATTTAGTTCTTGGTATCGCAACTGATGCGGCAGTGGCATTACAAAATGCGGCTGAAATAGAAGGTAAAAATATTCCTATTTTATTTACAGCAGTTACTGATGCGGTAAAAGCAGGATTAGTTGAATCAAATGAAAAACCTGGTAAAAATGTAACAGGTACTTCTGATATTAACCCTGTAAAGGAGCAAATTCAATTATTAAAAGAATTGCTTCCTGATACTGAAAAATTTGGTATTATATATAATGTTTCAGAAATAAACTCTGGTGTACAAGCAGATCTTGCTAAAGCAGAAGCAGTAAATCAAAATTTAGAATGTAAAGTAAGAACTGTTTCTGATGCATCAGATATTGCAGCTACAGTATCAGCTTTAATCAGTGATGGATGCACAGCTATATATATTCCTACCGATAATTTGATTGCCGCAAACATGCCAGCCGTTACATCTGTTACTGATGAAAAGAAGATCCCAACAATTTGTGGTGAGGCTGGTTGCGTTTTAGGTGGTGGAACTATTACATATGGTGTTAACTACTATGCATTAGGTAAACAAACCGCAAATCAAGCAATACAAATTTTATTTAACAATGTAAGTCCTAGTAATATTCCTGTAGGAATGCAAACATCACCAGAAGAATTAGACATTGTTATTAATGAAGAAAGTGTAAATAAATTAGGTATTACAATACCAGATTCAATAAAAAAACGAATGAAATAAAAAGGATATATTTATGGAAGGATTTTTAAATTTCTTTATCGATGTGTTAAAATTTGGATTACCATATAGTGTATTAGCACTTGGTATATTCATATCGTATCGTATTTTAGATTTTGCCGATTTAGGGGCAGAAGGAAGTTATACATTAGGGGGAGCAGTTGTTGCTATTTGTTTATATCATAGTTTGAATCCCTTTTTATCTCTACTTATAAGTATTGTTTGTGGATTTTTAGCAGGTATAATTACTGGTGTATTACACACTAAGTTGAGAATTCCTAAATTACTTTCAGGTATAATCACTATGACTGCTTTATTTTCAATAAACATGTTTATTATGGGCTTTGGCTCAAAAGGAAATACAAGTGGTTATGCTTCAAATGTATACCTAAATGGTAAGAATACTAATGGAGTAGTTATTAAAACTATATATGATACTTTCTTAGGATTCTTTAGTGCTAAAAACTATAACATAATATTTATTAATATTTTATTAGTTGTCTTAGTATTAGCAATTATCTATTTCTTCTTTGGAACAGAGATTGGTATGTCAGTAAGATCTACTGGTATGAATGAGGCAATGTCTAGAGCGCAAGGTATAAATACTTCATTAATGATTATTTTAGGACTTGGTATAAGTAATGCATTAATTGCTATGAGCGGAGCATTGTATACTCAAGTTAATCGTACCGCAAATAATACTATGGGTGTTGGTGTATTAGTAATAGGACTAGCATCAATAATAATAGGTGAAGCAATCTTTGGTAAACGTTCATTTAAAAATTGGATATTATCAGTTACATTTGGTGCTGTTATCTATTATTTAGTAATATGCTTAGCTTTAAAATTAGGTTTACCAGATTACTGTAAAAAACTATTATATGCTTTATTAATAACAATTGTCTTGGTTATACCTCTTGTTAAAAAAGCAATATCAAAAAATAAAAACAAAAGAAAGGGTGATTTGCTTGGAAACTAGAAATATGTTAGAAATAAACGATGCTTTAAAAGTATTTAAAGTTTCAACAAACCCCGAAGATGATAGAGTTGCGATTAATCATTTAAATTTAGAAATAAAAGAAGGTGACTTTGTAACAATCATTGGTGGAAACGGCTCAGGTAAATCAACCTTGATGAACGCAATAGCAGGTGCGATTACACTTGATAGTGGAACAATAAAGATCGCTGGGAAAGATGTAACTAAACTTCCAGAATATAAAAGGGCCGCTTATCTAGGTAGAGTATTCCAAGATCCTAATATGGGTACCGCATCACAAATGAATATTGAAGAAAATATGATGCTTGCAACCAGAAGAACTAAAAAGAAAACCCTAAAATGGGGCTTCAATAAAGGAGATCGAGAAGCTTGTGTAAATAAACTAAAAAGCTTGAATTTAGGGTTAGAAAATCGCCTTGAACAAAAAGTCGGTTTGTTATCAGGTGGTCAAAGACAAGCAGTAACATTATTAATGGCAACAATACAAAGACCAGATATTCTACTTCTTGATGAGCATACAGCAGCTCTTGACCCTAAAACAGCTAAAGTAGTTTTGGAATTAACTTCAAAAATAGTAGAAGAAGAAAAAATAACAACTTTGATGATAACTCACAATATGCGTGATGCTATAAAATATGGTAATAGATTAATTATGTTAAATGAAGGAAGAGTTATTTTTGACATTTCAGGTGAAGAAAAGAAAAATCTAACCGTTCAAGAGTTACTAGAAAAATTCGAAAAAGATGATGACATACAATTAGATGATAAAATGATTCTAGGATAAAAAATGTAAAGGTATATTACCTTTACATTTTTTGATTTATTACACTTTCTAATACTTTACCAATTGAATCATGAATTACAATGCTAGCATAATCGTCATAACTTGTTTTGTCACGATTTATTAGTATTAGATACTTACCTTTAAAATATCTAATAAATGAAGCGGCAGGATACACACTAAGAGAAGTACCACCTACGATTAATACATCACAAGTAGAGATGTAATAGATAGCTTTATCAACAACATTATCATTTAAACTTTCTTCGTATAAGACAACATCGGGCTTTATATAACTACCACATACAGGACATATACCTTGATATTTAATCATTTCTTCTTCATTATAAAAGCCACGACATTTTATACAGTGATTTCTTCTTACACTACCATGCAACTCAATTACGTTTTTACTACCAGCATCTTGATGAAGTCCATCAATGTTTTGAGTTATTACGGCTCTTAGTTTTCCTTCTTTTTCAAGAGTTGCAAGCGCAAGATGAGCTTTATTAGGTCTAGCATTAGGATGAAGCATTTCATCGAAATAGAACTTATAAAAAATATCTTTATGGTTATTAAAAAATGTTCTTGATAAAATTTCTTCAGCGTTATATCCATATTTTTTTTGTTTATATAATCCAGTATCACTTCTAAAATCTGGAATGTTACTTTCGGTTGAAACTCCAGCTCCACCGAAAAATACAATGTTATTTGAATTTTTAATAATCTCTTTTAATTTTTGTAATTGTTCCATAGTACTACCTCAATCTATGTAAAATTATATCATAAAAAGAAATTTTATTCAAATTATGGTATAATACTGGTGGTGATTAAAATGAATTTATTAAATGAAGTATTAAAAAATAAAGAACAAGGTTATGCATTTTATTATCAAGATGAAAACCAAAAAATAACCAAAGTAAATGGCAAATTAACAGATATAAATAGTAATGATATTAGTTTTGATACTGATTTTAGACTTGCATCAGTTAGCAAACAATTTATTGCCTACGGTATTATAAAACTGGTTGAAAATAAATTGCTAGATTACGATACAACTATTAAAGAAATATTTAACGATTTACCGGAATACTTTAATAAAATTACGATAAAACATTTATTGACACATACATCAGGTATTTATGATTATGAAACTATCCCTCACAAAGATGATGACAAACAAATCTTAGATAGAGATATTTTGACATTTTTACAAACCACTACACAAACTTATTTTGAACCTGGTAGTAAGTATCAATATAGTAATACTGGTTTCATTCTTTTAGGCTTAATTATCGAAGAAGTAAGTAAAGAAAAAATAGCTATATATTTAGGGAAAATATTCAAGGAAGTTGGTATGACTAATACAATGGTAAATTACCAAGGAATTACCGAAATACCAAATAGGGCCTATGGCCATATTATTGAAAATGGTGAGTTAATAGTAAAAGATCAATACTGGTGTAGTGCAACCATAGGTGATGGTGGTATTTATTCTAATATAAATGATTTAAATAAGTGGATAGATTATTTATTAAGCAATGAAACAAAATTAAAACAAACAATGTTTAAAATAAATACTTTAAATGATGGAACCAAAACTGAGTATGGTTATGGCATACAAGTAATAGAAGTTAACAATAAGTTACTATATTACCATTGTGGAGATACTATTGGTACTAATACCTTAATTTTATTTTCAAGTGATTTCAAGTTGAGATGTATTTTTTTAACTAATTTAGGAAATGTTGAGACACGACTTTTAAAAGATGCAATTGTTGAAGAAATAAAAAATAAGTTCTAGTTGATACTAGAGCTTATTTTCATAATTAATTATAAAGTGATTTTTATGGTAATCAATAAGATTACTTTTTTTAAGTTTACTTAACTCACTGGATAGAGCACTTCGGTCAACTAAGAGATAATCCGCAAGTTCTTGGCGATCAAAAGGAATATAGAAGTCATTACTATTAGTTTTTGTGGCAAAGCTAGACAAAAAAGAAATTATTTTTTCTCTAGTAGTACGTTTAGATATATGTTCTAACTTTTCCATAAGAGAGATATTTTTGATTGCAAGCACTTCAACCGCATTCTTAATTAGGGTGTTGTGGTGCACACAGTGTTTCGAACAAGGAGAAAATACTTTGCTAACGGGAATTATAATAACTTTGGTTTTTTCCTTGGCAACTAATGAAACAGGATATTTTTTAATATTAGCATATGCATATGAAATACCAAATACTTGGTTTCTTAAAACAACATCCATTATTGAACGATTACCCCAATAATCTTCTTCTTCAATAATGCAAGTGCCACTATATATTATATGTATATACTCAATATCATCATCCATTTTTACAATGTAATCATTCTTTTTATAAGTCTTTATATTCATTTTAAAGCAGTTTGATAATGACTTAATATTATCATCAGTCATATTTTTAAATAGTAAACAATCATTTAGAAGAAAATCTTTTATCATATTTGAACCTTTCGTTGTAAAAACAACATACTTATTTACAACATTATAGTATAATAAATAAAAAATGTAAAACAAATAGAACGAAAGGAAGTAAAAAACATGGTAGAAGTAAAAGTAACTGGTGGACAAATATCAGAAGAAGAAAAGAATGCCTACATTGAAAGAGGCATAAAAAAATATGGAGAAGCTAATCTTGAAGGTATTGATATTGAATTAGATGGTGATTATGTTAATTTACACTATCATATTACTCCAGTACCATTTCAAAGAATAAGAAGAATTACTGGTTATCTTGTTGGAACATTAGATAGATTTAATGATGCAAAACGTGATGAAGTTGAAAGCCGTGTAAAACATATGAAAGCAAACTAAGATGTATCAGCTATGATATATCTTTTTTTGTTATATATTACCAACCCTATTTAGTCCAAAAGTTTTGACATAGAATGTGAATTTTAGTATAATTAAATTGTAATAGGAGGCAATATGAAGAAATATACAAAAATCTTAAGTTTAATAGCAGTTTTAATATGTATAGTGTTTATGAGTGGTTGCGCAAAAAACATCACAGTTGAATATCAAATTGATGATACTGTAATTACTACTCAACAATATGCCAAAAATAATAAAATAAAATTAGCTGAAGCGCCAACAAAAGAAGGATATACATTTGTTGGTTGGTATGATAAAGCAACCGATACTAAAGTTGAAGAAAAAGTTAAAGTAAAAGGTAATTTAGTATTAGTTGGTAAGTACGAAATAACTAATTATCAAATTATTTATCAAAATGAAGGAAACCAAGTATCAAATCCTACTACTTATACAATGTTCTCAGAAGATATCACTTTGAACAATCCTACACGTGATGGATATGTATTTTTAGGATGGTACAATGGTGATACAAAAGTTGAAAAAATTGTAAAAGGTTCAATGGGTAATCTTACGCTTGTTGCAAAATGGGAAGTCGTTAATGGTCACAAAGTTGTATTTAAAGCAGGTGTAGGTGAATTTAGCGATGGAACAGATGAGTTAGTAATTTATGTAATTGATGGTGGTGAATTAGTATATCCAGAAAACCCAGTAGTAGTAGACAAGAATGGTCGTGTATTTAAGGGTTGGTATATTGATTCAGAAATTATTTTACCAGGTACATTAGTAACTGAAGATTTAGTTTTACGCGCTAAATATGTAAACAGTGATGAAACATATTCATTGATATATAACCTAAATGGTGGAACAATGGAAGGAAGCACTGAACAAATTTATTTTAAAGATGGTTTCTTAGCGTTAGAGACTCCTAAAAAGGAAGGCTTTGAATTCTTAGGCTGGTACGATAACGAAAGTTTTAATGGTAAAAATTATCGTTACATTGATGAAAATTCTACTGGTAATGTTGAATTATTTGCAAAATGGGTTTTAGTAAATTACGAATATGTAGATACAATCTTCCTTGAATTAATACCTGATGAAATTACAGATGATTTATATATGCCATTTAATTATCAAGGTGTAGAATTGGCTTGGAAGAGTAGTAATACTTCAATCTTAAGTTTAACAGGAGTAATTAATCAATCTCACCAAGATCAAGAAGTAACTATTGAATTAGATATAACATTTGAAGATGAAGTCTTCTCTTATAGTAAAAAAGTAACAATTAAACGTATTGTATTTGAAGATATTACAAATCCTGTTGCGGGATACTTCTATACAACAGGAGTTACAATTAAATCTGAAACTGTAGTAAATAACTTAGATATTGCATATTATGCCTTTGTAAAAGTACAATCTAATGGTGCTGTAACAGTTGAAGGATTATCAAGTTTCAATACATTTGTAAGAGATGGGTTAACACTAAGAAAGAAAGGTATAAGAATGGTATTATCGGTTGCGGGAGGAGCTGACAACTTCAGTAATGCTTGTCGTAATGTAGGTCCTAGTGCTGTTGCTGATAACATCATGTACTATGTTGAAAAATACAATTTAGATGGTGTTGATATTGACTGGGAATTCCCTGCTGATTCAACAGACCAACAATATCTAAATGTTTTATGCCAAAGTTTACGTGCAAAATTAGATATCTTAGGTAAAGGCGGTACACCATATCTTCTTACTGCGGCTATTCCTTCATCACAGTTATATCAAAGATTCGATTTAAAAACTTTAAATAAATATTTAGACTATGTAAATATGATGTCATATGATATGAATGCATCAGGACGTGCATCACATCTTTGTCCATTATTTAGAGCTTTCAATGATGGTAATTTAGGTTATGGTATTGATGATGGTATCGTTAAATTTACAACAGCAGGTTTGGATGCTAATAAAATAATTGTTGGTGGAGCTTTTTATGGAAAGGCTTATACTGTTAAAGGTACTGGTAATTATGAATCTAAGTATCCAGCATTAGGTGCTCCTGCTGAACTTAATTCATTACAATATGCAAGTGGTACTGTAACATATAAATATATATCTAAAAACATCTTAACAGATTCTTCATATAAGAGATACTTTGACAATGAAGCTAAAGTACCATACCTATATAGTGCATCTAAAAAAATCTTTATCACATATGAAGATGTTGAATCTTTACAACTTAAAACGGAATATGCCTATGAAAATGGTATGGGAATAATGTTCTGGGAATATGGTTATGATGATAACAATATATTAACTGATGCAATTTGTGATAAGATGGCTGAATTAAAAAATAAAAAATAACAAAAAAGGCTGGAATTCCAGCCTTTTAATTTGCCTCATATTCTTTTATATAATTAGATATAGCAAGTAATACTTGTGATGGATGGTAGAATAACCATGCTATATTAAATGGTAAATTGGCAATTTTATAAAAAAGTGAAGTATTGGAAATATCAATAATATCACCAATATTATAACATCCTACACATATATCACATAATAAAAATAAGAATAAGCCAAGTGAGAATAACAAATTTCTTTTTCTTGGTATTATGCTGATAATTAAATTAATAACTAAGTTAGATATATATATGATAACTAAACAAACCAGTAACTTGTCGGTTTGAACAATTAAACTGGCAATAACCCCAATCACAATTGTAATTAGTCTAATGGCAATTAAATAACCATAATTATCTTTAGTATACATATTTTTAAGAATATACCAAAAATAAGCAAATTGAACAATTATAAATGCCAAAACACCTAGTTCATAATTATCATCTAATATTAACAAATTAGTATCTGCTAAAATAGTAAAAAGAAAAGCAATTACAAATATTAGGGTATTACTATTTCTTTTTATAATAAAATAAACAAGACTAAACAAAAAACAAGAAATAACTACAATGTAATCAGCTATTGTTTCGGTTTTTCCCGTTATTATTTTAAATGCATAAATAAATAGATATAAAATTGAATGAATAAGAATGAAAAGTATTAAAGGGATGCTTTTTTTCTTTGTCATATTTATCACCTTTATTATTGTATCAAAAATAAATATTTTAGTCAATATAATTATTTTTGTAGCAAAATTCTTTATGTTATGATATAATACTAAGAAAAGTGGGTGAAAAGTATGAAACTAATAGCTCATCGAGGTTTTTCTAAATATGAATTAGAAAATACGAAGGAAGCTTTTCTTGCGGCGGCAAATAGACCTTATTTTGGAATAGAAACAGATATTTCTATTATAAAGAATCAAGCAATGATTTTATTCCATGATGACAATTTAAAAAGATTAACTAACATAGATAAATCATTAAAAGATTTAACTATTGAAGAAGCTGCAGATATTGAACTTAATGCTAGAGAAACATATCATACCTATAGTTATAAAATTGCATATCCTAAAGAATATATCAGAATATGTAAACATTATGGGAAAACACCTATTATTGAATTAAAATGGGGTTTTACTAAAGAATTAGTAGACGAAGTAATGAAATTATTAATTCAAGAAGACATGTATGATAAAAGTATAGTAATATGCTTTACTTATGAATTAGTACTTTACATTAAAGAAAGATATCCTGATATGAGAATCCAATATCTATTAGGTATGTTGTATACTGAAAAAGCAATTGAAGATTGTCTATCAAAAAATATTAGCATAGATTTAAGATATGATTTAGTAACAAAAGGACTAGTTGATCGTTTTCACGAAAAAGGCTTAGAGGTAAATGCCTGGACTGTCGATGATGAAGAAACTAGAAATCGTCTAGAATTATGGGGCGTTGATTATATTACAACTAATATATTAGAATAAATGAGGTGAAATATATGGGATTTATTAAAATACCAGTAAAAGGCATGAATGATTTTATGCCAAGTGAAATGAAATTAAGAGAATATATAATTAGAGAAATTAAAGATACATACACAAAGTTTGGCTTTAATATAATAGAAACACCATGTCTTGAACACATTGAAAACTTATGTTCAAAACAAGGTGGCGAAAATGAAAAGTTAATTTTTAAAGTACTTAAACGTGGCGAAAAACTAGATTATACTAATGTTAAAGAAGAAAATGATTTAGTAGATATGGGATTAAGATATGATTTAACTGTCCCACTATCAAGATATTATTCTAATAATATGGCTAAATTACCAAGTCCATTTAAGTCTTTACAAATCGGTAATGTTTGGCGTGCCGAACGTCCACAAAGAGGTCGCTTTAGACAATTCATTCAATGTGATATTGATATCTTAGGTGAAAAAAGTAATCTTGCGGAAATGGAATTAATTCAAGCAACTACAACTTTACTTAACAAAATCGGCTTTGAAGATTTTAAAGTTAGAATTAATGATCGACGCATCTTAAAAGCAATGGCAAGTTATTGCCAATTACCTGAAGAAAAAAGTGACCAAATCTTCATCATTCTTGATAAAATTGATAAAATTGGCGTAGCTGGTGTTGAAAAAGAATTACTTGATGCAGGATATGATAGCGTTGCAGTAGCAAACTATATGAAGTTATTTAAAGATGAAGTATATAGTGGTAATTCAAGTGAATACTTTAAATCATTAGGAATTAATTGTGTTGAACAAAATATTTTAGATAACTTAGACCAAATCATTGATACTACTAAAGTACTAGCAAATAATAAATTTGAAATTACTTTCGACCCTACATTAGTTAGGGGAATGTCATATTATACTGGACCTATTTTTGAAATTGAAATGGTAGGACTTGCAAGTAGTGTTGCAGGTGGGGGAAGATATGACAAGATGATTGAAAAATTTACTAATATGAGTGTTCCTGCATGTGGTTTCTCTATTGGCTTTGAAAGAATCATTACAATTTTAAAAGAAAAAGAACACAATTTACCAATTGATAATTGTGATAAAGTTGCTATAGTAGTAGATAAAGATATAACTAAAGAAGCATTATGTGATGTTTTCCAAGAAGCAAAAGCTTTAAGAGAAAAAGAACATAAACAAGTTTTAGTAGTTTATAAAACAAAGAACTTTAAGTTCCAAAAAGATAAACTTGCTGAAGAAGGATATAACGAATTAATTTTTAGATAATATGCAAAAAGAATTTAAACTTAAAATAGCCTTAAGAATAGTAATTGGTCTATTAGTTACACTAATATTATTAATTGGAATATATGTTATGTATGTATGTTTACAATATTCTCGTATTGAGGATTTGAAATCTTACAAAGATGACATTAATCAAGTATCAAATGAAAAAGTAAAATATAATACTACATATAAAATAACAACTTACAATATTGGCTTTGGGGCTTATGAACAAGACTTCTCATTCTTTATGGATAGTGGCGAATACTTAGATGGAAAAAAGGTAACCGGAAAATTATCAAGAGCAAAATCAAAACAAACAGTATTAACCAATACTAAAGGTGTAATTGATACAATAAATAATATTAATCCCGATTTTTGCTTTTTCCAAGAAGTAGACACTAAAGCAAATAGAAGTCACAAAGTAAACCAATATCGAATGTTACAAGAAAGTCTACTCGGTATGTCAAATGTATATGTATCAAACTTTCATTCTGCATACCTATTCTATCCAATATTTAGTCCACATGGTAAAGTTGAAAGTGGCATTACGACCTTTTCTAAATATCAAATGGATGAAGTTGTTCGTCATTCATTAGAAATATCTGATGCATTCCCAACTAAATTCTTTGATTTAGACCGATGCTTTACCGCAACTTATATTCCAACTGAAGATGATAAGTATTTAGTTTTAGTAAATGTACATCTTTCTGCTTACGATGAAGGTGGAGTGTATCGAAAAAAACAATGGGAACAGCTTAATAAGTTCTTAGATGAAGAATATGCAAAAGGAAACTATATAGTATGTGGTGGAGATTTTAACCACGATATTGCAAATAGTGTTGGAGAATTCTCTACTGATAGATTAAAGCCAGATTGGGTATATGTATTAAACGAAGAAGATCTAACAGAACACTATACTTTTGCAACTAGTAAAAATGTAGGAACATGTCGTAGTACGGACACATCATATGAAAAGAATAAAAATTATACTGTTGTTGTAGATGGTTTTATAGTATCTGATAATATCGAAATAAAAATAGTAGAAAATATTGACACAGATTTTATGTACAGTGATCACAATCCTGTAAAGTTAGAATTTAGTATAAAAAAATAAATTGGCTGAGTATTTAGAAATATAGCTAAATACTCAGTTTTAAATAATATCATTTGTATTCTAAATGGTTAAATATGCATTCTAATTAATTAATGCTTTTAATATTTAAAATAGTATGATATAATGAAAAAAAAGTAAAATAGAAGAGGAGTTTCTATATGCTTAGTAGTTTTTTAGCGTGGATAGTTCATACAGATTACACATTTATAAATGTGCTAACATGGATTAATCACATCTTAGGAATTATAATGCTAGTGTTATATGCAAATCAATTTGTTTATATTGTATTATCTATATTTGTTAAACCACGTAGATATAAAGTTGCAAAAACAGAACATACCTATGGGTATATTATTTGTGGAAGAAACGAAGAAAAAGTTATTGGTAATTTAATAGATAGCATTTTAAAACAAGATTTTCCAAAAGAAAAAATGCACATATTTGTATGTGCAGATAATTGTACTGATAATACCGCTAAGGTAGCACGTGAAGCTGGCGCAATAGTTTTTGAAAGAGAAGACCATATACAAGTTGGTAAGAGCTATGCACTTAACTATACACTTGATAAGATTAAAAATGAATATAGTGAATTAGGCATTGAAGCATATATCTTATTTGATGCGGATAACCTAGTTGGTAAAGACTTTACCAAAGAAATGAATAAAGCATATGATCAAGGATACAAAGTTTTAGCAGGCTTTAGAGATAGTAAAAACTTTGATGATTCTTGGGTAAGTGCAGGCTCTTCATATATGTTCTATCGTGAATGTTGTCAAGTACATAAAGTAAGAAGTTTCTTTAACACAGGATCATATGTTTCTGGTACTGGCTTTTTGGTTGATAAAAGTTTAGTAGAAAATGGTTGGAATTATCATACTTTAACTGAAGATATTGAATTTTCTGCTGATTGTGCTTACAAAGGCATAAAAATAGGTTATGTTTATGATGCTGTATTTTTTGATGAACAACCAACAAAACTTGGCGATTCAATCAAACAAAGACTAAGATGGTGTAAAGGTAATAACCAAGTATTTGGAAGATTTGGTGGTAAGTTATTAGGTGGTATGTTTAAAAGATTTACTTTTCAAAAATGGAGTATGTTTACACATACAATTCCTGTCCCAGCAATCTCCACTATATGGATTTGCATTTTCCAACTAGCTGGTGGTATATATTGCCTTGCTAATCATTTGCCTAGTGATATATATATTAAGATTATTTTATCTGCCGGATTAAGTACAATATTTGCACCATTCGTTAGTTGCTTTATTGATGCCATCTTACTGTTAATTCAAACATATAAAAGAACAAGCGGTAATTTCTTTAAAAGATTCTTATATGCATGTGGATTCGTAATCTTCATAGCTATATATATCCCAATTACTGTAGTTGCATTATTTAAGAAAAATGTAACTTGGAAACAAATACCACATAAGGATACAAGAACAATTGAAAAAATATAGGTATGCTAGGAAAGCATACCTTTTTTCATAAAAAACTTCTATAAAAAATAAAAAAGTTCAAAAAGGTATACCTTTTTAAATATTCAATTTTTTAATTAATTTTTATAATATTTATATATTTAGTTGCAAATAAAGGCGAAAAATGATATAATAACAAGTGTCCAAAAAGGTATCTTTTTTTGGACATAAATGTGTCCAAAAAAAATAAGTGCATTTCAAAAAAACATAGTCATATTTAAAACTTATTTGGGGGCATATTAATAATTTTATTAATAAGGAGGTGAAGAATATGAAAACTGCCGCATATGTATTAGGCATTATTGGCACAATTGCTGTAGGATGGTGTTTAATTCCACTTATATGGTGTATACCTATGCTTGTAAAAGTAAAAGCCGCTATGGATGGTAAAGAAAAATTATCAGTAGGTTTTAAGATATGTTATTTAATATTCGTAAGTTTAATAGGTGGAATATTGCTACTTTTTGATAAAGATTAAAAATTGCACTTTTTAAGTCAACTTCTAAAAATGAAGTTGATTTTTTGTTTTTATTATAATAATTATTTTGTGGTAAACGACTTGCAAAAGTTATAAAAAGTGCTATAATATAGAATAGTTAGAAGGAAGGAAAATAAAATGAAATTATTTGTTACAGTTTTAGTAGAAGGCGAATATATGCCTAAGATATTAAAGAAATTATCTGAAAACAATTTTCATGGTAGCGTTATGCCTACATTAAGTATTAAAAAGGCATTACTTACTAGTAATGTAGAACCAGTACCAATGTTTGGTGGAATTAGTAAAGTAGTTGAATACGATCATTCACCAAGACCTATGGTATTTGTAGTTGTAAAACATGATGAAGAAGTTAAAACTTTAGCTCGTTTGATTAATGAAGCTACAGGTGGAATTAAAGATAAAGGATTTATGTATTCTTTACCAATAGATTTCTTAGAAGGTATAGAATAATATGCAAGTTTTATTAGGTATTGTTCTTGCGCTTGCGGCAGGTTTATTATCAACTAGATTGGTTAAATTAATTCATTTACCAAATGTAACAGGATATTTAGTCGCAGGACTACTTATTGGTGTCGTTAATATTATTACTTATAAAAGATCAGGCACATATATTTTAGATGTTAAGTCATTATCAATCATTGTAGATTTAGCATTAGGATTTATTGCTTTCTCTATCGGTGGTGAATTTAAATTAACAAGTTTGAAGAAACTTGGTAAAAGTATATTTACTATTACTTTTTTACAAAGTTTTTTAGCATTAGTATTAGTAGATGTTTTTGTTATCGTTGCTTTCTTATGTATGGGAAATTTAAACAATGAAAATGCAGCTTTAGCAATCATTTTAGGTGCAATTGCTACAGCAACAGCTCCAGCAGCAACTCTAATGGTTGTTCGTCAATATAAAGCCAAAGGACCTGTAACTGATACATTGCTTCCAGTAGTTGCTTTAGATGATGCATTTGGGTTAATGTTTTTCTCAATATCATTTGCTATTGCCAAAGCATTAGCAGAAGGAGCAAAGTTAACAGTAATGACAATCTTAGTTTTACCACTTGCTGAAATAATTTGTTCACTTTTAATTGGGGCTATACTTGGTGCACTATTGTCACTTGCAACAAAGTGGTTTAAGTCACGTGCTAATCGTCTATGCCTTATGGTTTTATTTGTATTCGCAGGTGTTGTAATTTGTGAATTATTTGAACATTTACAAGCTGCATATAACTTTCCATTTGGTTTATCATCACTATTACTATGTATGATGATTGGTGCAATGTTCTGTAATATGTGTGAACAAGCATTGGTAATTATGGATGGTTGTGAACGTTGGACTCCACCTCTATTTATGTTATTCTTCGTATTATCAGGTGCAGAACTTGATGTAAGAAATCTAGCAAGTATAGGTGTTGTAGGTGTTGTATATTTAGTAGCAAGATGTTCTGGTAAATATTTTGGTGCACGACTTGGTGCAAAAGTAGTACATGCGGATGAAAATGTAACCAAATATTTAGGTCTTACATTGTTCCCACAAGCAGGTGTTGCTATAGGTATGGCTCAGATGGTTTCAAATAAATTCAGTGGTAATCCATTAACAAATGGTATTGCAGTAAGCATTATAACAATAGTTCTTTCCGCAACCTTAATATATGAATTGCTTGGCCCAGTAATTACAAAGATAGCATTACAAAAAGCAGGAGAAATTGACGAATCAACTCTTGCATAAAAAAACACATTAGATATGATTAAATATCTAATGTTTTTTTTATTATTCTTTTCTTATTTTTTCATCATAATCATCTAAAAAATTATAATGCATTTTATCGTTATGATAACCAACAATGGTGTTTAAATTTACATCATGAAAACTTCTAAATATATTAATATCACTATTTGGATAATTATTTCTTAGTTGTGCAACAAGAGCTTTAATCTCTTTTCTCTTAGATTTATTTTGTTCATCTGAATGATTTTCTTCAGTAAATCTACAAGCACATTGTAAAAACTTTAATTCATTATATTTTGCCCATTTTATAATGTTTTCTTCTTTCACTAAGTAAAGCGGTCTAATTAATTCAAGGCCAGGATAATTTTCACTTGGTAGTTTTGGCATCATTGTTTTATATTCAGCACCATATATCATACTCATTAAGACCGTTTCAATTACATCGTCAAAGTGATGCCCTAAAGCAATTTTGTTACAACCGCGTTTTTTTGCATTAGCATATAGATACCCCCTACGCATTCTTGCACATAAATAGCAAGGAGATTCTTTAATATCATGGACTACATCAAATATGTTAGTTTCAAAAATATCAAGAGGGATATTCAATAATTTAGCATTGTCAGTTAATTCTTTTAAATGTTTTTCACTGTAGCCTGGATTCATGCAAAGATATATTGCTTCAAATTCAATTGGTCCATGTTTTTGAAATTCTTCCATACATTTTGCCAATAGCATAGAATCTTTACCACCTGATATGCATACCGCAACTTTATCGCCATCTTTAATTAATTTATATTCGTCAATGGCTCTAACAAATAAACGGTAGATAGTAGGTCTAAATTTTGTTATAATTGAATGTTCTATTGTTTGATATTTTTCCATGGTTTTTCCTCGTATTTTTCATATTTATTATACACTAAAAAAAGTAATTTGCAAGAAACAAGATTAATTATTGGACATATACATTTTATAATGTTAAAATAAAATAGTAAAATTTGATAGGAGGGCAGTTATGCAAATCAAAAAAACAATTAATGAAAAAACGTATGTTTATGATGAAAAGTTTTTTAGTGGAAAGAAATCACTAACTATTAATGGTAAGCAATTACAATTAGTGGGTAAGAAAAACTTTGTTGATTCAGAAACAGGAGAAGAATACTCAGTTAGTGGTTCTTTTATAAAAGGCATTACATTAAATACTAAAAGTGAAGAAATCGTATTAGTTAAAAACAAGTGGTATGAATGGATTGTTATCATTCTTCCTATAATTAGTATTGGAGTTGGACTTTTCTGTGGAGCAATAGGTTGTATGCTAAGTGTGTTATTTAGTTTATTATGTGCCGCTATTAATGCAACAATTTGTAGAAGCGAAAAGATACGTAGTGCAATAGTAAAAGTAATCATAGGTATAGTCACATCCGCAATTTCTACATCTGCTTGGTTTGGAATATATTGGCTAATTGTACAAGCAATTTTGAAATAACAAAATAAAAGGTTTTATTGTTTTCAATAAAGCCTTTTTCTAAAAAAAGGAAGATATTTTTTAATGAATTTATTGTAAAGATATAAATATTATGATATAATATTATTGCCTAGAGAGTTCGCCTTTTCACGTATATTTTTTGCGACCCGAACAGAACTACTTAGGAAACAAAGTAATAGTGGAGTTGAAAGCCTGCTACGAGTAGGAATCCCGATCTATTAATTTAAGTTTACCACCTTATTTTTAGATGCGGTTGCGCATCTTGTGATAACGGCTCATCTGGGTATAATTTAGGAGGTTTAAAGATGCAAGTAGAAAAACTTAGAAAAACTTGTGGCTACATCTTATATATAAAAAGTATAATAGCTTTAGTAGTAACAATCATCCTTATTTTTGGTGGAATCACTATGGCTATTATGGGAAAACATATGGTAGATAATCCAGGACAAGGTGATAACACTGGTTTTGAAGGTGCCGTAGGTTCATGTTCAACTGCCTTTGTTGGTGTACTTGGAATAGTGTTTGGAATTGTTTCAATAGTTGTAGGTTGCTTGCTAATTCTAGATGCAATTTTTAGTATGATTCATTCAAGAAAAATTTTAAGAAATGATAGCGATATTGATAAATCAATAAAGGTTTGTATTGCTACTGAAATAGTATCTGTTATTGTAGGAATATTTATAACTGTAGCAGGCATAGCAAATATCAAAGAAGCAGTAGGAATAATTTTATTAGTTGTCGCAGTAATATTGATTGCTCAATCAATTGCAACAATAGTGTTATTATCTAAATTAAAGAAATTAAATAGTGTTAATTAACACTATTTTTTATAAATAGAGGAGTTTAAATTATGTTTGAAATAAGAAGAGGAATGCCAGAAGACGCTGAAAAAATAATAAAATATCTTAAAATAATAGGCACTGAAACTGATAATTTAACTTTTGATGGTGGTATAAGTATTACTGTTGAACAAGAAAGAGAGTATCTAAATATGGCATATAATTCTTCTCGTAGTTTATACCTTATTGCAGTAGAAAATGATGAGGTAATTGGTTGTGCTTCTCTTGATACTAGTCTTCGTGAAAGATTAAAACATAGGGGTTCACTTGGTGTATCAGTACAAAAGAAAGCTTGGGGTAAACATATTGGTTCAAGGTTAATGGAAGAACTTCTAAAGTTTGCAAAAGATACTGCAGGATTAGAAATAATTATGTTAGAAGTTAGAAGTGGCAATGAGAGAGCAATAAATTTATACAAAAAATTTGGTTTTAAAAAACTATGTACCTTTTAACTGATTGTGACCTAATGATGTTAAAATTATAATCACATAAATATAAGTGAAGGATTGCTAGTCAAATGGTTAAATCCTTTTTATTTTATAGTATTATAATTGGAAAAAAAAGGTATTTGTGTTAAAATTATGATAGATAAATAAATTTTGTTAAATACTAATAGTAAGTTATATATAGGAGGAATACAAATATGAAATGGGATTTAACTTATCATTTTAAAAATCAAGAAGAGTTTGAAAAAGCTTTAGAAGAAGTTAACCAAATGGTTGCTAAATTCGGCGAATATGAAGGTAAACTTAATAATGAGGAATCATTTGTTGAATATTGTTTACTATCAAAAAAATTTGAAGAAGATGCTTCTAGAGTATACCAATATGCATCTTTAAAAAGTGATTTAAATAAGAAAGATGTTGAAAATGCGGCAGCGCTAAATCGTTGTCAAATGGCTTTATATACATTATCAGAAGTAAGATCATTTGCTGACCCAGAAATATTATCAGTAGGTGAAGAAAAGATAATGGGCTTTATTAATAATCATAAAGAAATAGAAGAAGTTAGATTTGCTGTGCAAAAATTATTTAGAGGTAGCAAACATGTACTAGATGCTGGAAGTGAAAGATTGCTATCATTGTTTGCACCAGTAACTTCATCAGGTGCAGATTTATATAGTGCACTTGCGGTAGGAGATAGTAAAAGTGTAGATGTAAAATTAAAGAATAAAGAAGTTGTTAGTGTAACTCAAGGAAATTACATTTCTTTAATCGCAAATTCAAAAGAAGCAAGTGACCGTAAAAAAATATTTGAAGCTGTTTATAAAACATATGATGATCATAAAAATACATATGCTACTATCTATAACAATGTGTTACAAGATAATAAAGCAAATGCCAAAGCTCGCAATTATGAATCTGTATTAGAAAGCTTTTTATATGATAACAATATACCTACTTCAGTATTTACTAACTTAATTGATGTTGCTGGAAACAATAATAAAGCTTTAAAGAAATACATCAAACTTAGAAAAAAAGCTTTAGGATTAAAGACCTATCATACATATGATCGCTTCTTAGAATTAGCTCATTCTAATAAACAATATAGCTATGAAGATGCTAAAAATTTATTCTTTACTTCAATAAAAGATTTCCCAGAAGATTTCAAAGCAAAAGCTCACGAAGTATTAAGAGAAGGCTTTGTTGATGTTGAAGAAAGATTAGGGAAAAGAACTGGTGCATATTCATCAAGTGTTGCTAATCTTCATCCATTTATTTTACTTAACTATGATAATACTTTAGACAGTGTGTTCACAGTTGCTCATGAAGCAGGTCATTCAATTCATTCAATGTATTCTGCTGAAACTCAACCTACAATGTTACAAGATTACACAATATTTGTTGCGGAAATAGCTTCAACATTTAATGAACATGCATTGTTAGATTATTTCTTAACCCTTCCTAATGCAACAAAAGAAGAAAAGATAATGGTTATTCAAAAAGCAATTGATGAAATAGTTGGAACATTCTATCGCCAAACATTGTTTGCTGAATATGAATATCTTGCAAATAAAGAAGTTGCCGAAAATAAACCAATTAACCATCAAGTATTATCACAAATTATGATTGATTTATATAAGAAGTATTATGGATTAGATATAACTAAAGAAAATTTAAAACAATACGTTTGGGCATATATACCTCATCTATTCTATACACCATTCTATGTATATCAATATGCTACATCTTTTGCCGCAAGTTTCAAACTTTATAAAGATGTAAAAGAAAATGTACCTGGTGCTTTTGAAAAATATACAAATTTACTAAAATCAGGTGGATCTAAATACCCTGTAGAACAAGTAAAAGAAGCAGGTGTTGACTTCACTAAAAAAGATGCATATATGGCAGTTGTCGAACGTATGGAAACACTTGTTGATGAATTAGAAAAATTATTGGAGGAATAAAATAAAAATGATTGAATTAGTATTGGCAATTATTACAATTGCGTTAGTAGTAATATCACTAACTTTAAATATAATCATACTAATTAAAAATTCTCAAAAACAACATGTTAATACTAATCAAGATGAAAGCATAAAAGAAATTACCGGATTAATTAGTAAGGATTTAGATGATAAACTATCTAAGTTAAGAATCGAATTAAATACTAGTCTAAGTAATTTTCAATCATCATTATCAACAATGACAAAAAATGAATTCACTGGGCAAAATACTCAACAAAAACAAAATTTTGATAGTATGATTCAAAGTATTACTAGTAATTTAAAAACCTTTAATGATACATTATTAAATAATACAACCACAAGCGAAAATAAACTTGAAAATATTAGAACAACAGTTGAAAAATCAATTCAATCTCTTCAACAAGATAACAGTAAAAAATTAGATGAAATGCGTCAAGTTGTTGATGAAAAATTACAAAAGACTTTAGATGATAAACTTGCTCAATCATTTGATGTGGTAACCAAGAGCCTTCAAAAAGTTTATGAATCAATAGGTGAAATGCAAACCCTTGCTTCAAGCGTAGGCGATTTAAAGAAAGTATTAAGTAATGTAAAAACTAGAGGTATTTTGGGTGAAACTCAATTAGGCAATATTTTAGAACAAATTCTTTCAAGTGAACAATATGACACAAATGTTGTAACTAAAAAAGGCTCAAAAGATCCAGTTGAATTTGCGATAAAAATGCCAGGTAAAGATAATAGTTTTATATATCTACCAATAGATGCCAAATTTCCAATGGATACATATCAGACTGTTCTAGATGCATATGAGACTTCAAATAGTGATAATGTTAAGAGTGCCATAACAGCTTTAAATACTAAAATTAAAAAATTTGCTAAAGACATTCATGATAAATATATTGATGTTCCAAATACAACTGATTTTGGTATAATGTTTTTGCCAATTGAAGGACTATATGCAGAAGTAGTAAAAAGTGGAGTAACCGAAACTTTACAACGCGATTACAAGATTGTTGTAGCAGGACCAACAACAATGGCAGCTTTATTAAATAGTTTGCAAATGGGATTTAAGACTCTAGCAATTCAACAAAGATCACAAGAAGTTTGGAAGATATTAGGGGCTGTAAAAACTGAATTTGATAATTTTGAAGAAGTTTTAACAAAGACCCAAGAACGAATTAACCAAGCATCTGATCAATTAGAAAAATTAGTTGGAACTAGAACTAGAAAGATTCAAAAACGTTTAGATGATGTTACAAAATTAACTCAAGAAGAAGCAACAAAATTATTAGATGAATAATAAATAAAGGTAGAATTCTTACAAAATAAATTCTACCTTTTTTTCATATTTATTAGTATAATTGAAACTTAATAATTGGCGAATGCAACTTAGAGTTGCTTGATATTTGTAAATAATTGTAGTAGAATATTAGTGTAAGGAGGGAAATATGATAGATTTTTCAAAAGTTGGCAAAGTCATAATGACAAAAAGAAAAGAAAAAAACATGACACAAGATGACCTTGCTAGTCATTTGTATGTAACAAGACAATTGGTATCAAAATGGGAAAAAGGAATTGGAGTTCCATCAATAGACGTATTGATAGAACTTACAAAACTATTTTCAATATCAATTGATGAATTACTGTGTCTAAATGAAACAATTGAAATAGATGAATCAAATATATTTAGTGGCCATAATAGATTGTCTATTGTTGAAAACATTATAAATGCCAACATAAAAGTAAACTTACCAAACGTCTTCTATCAGTTTTCACCGACTGAAAGAATGATTGTATTAAAAGCTATAAAGGATAAAAGAATAGTTATAGACATTAATGAATTATATCCTAAACTTACACCCGGTGAACAATTATTTTTAACAAAGGAGTATTAGTATGATATTAAAAAAAGTTATTGAAAATGATAAAGAAATATATGTGCCTATTAGTTTTGAAGAAGCAGTAAAAATACATGATAAAACACAACTAGTTTTTTCTAGTGAAGATGAAGAGGATGAATTTGAAGAATATTTGGATGAATTAGAAGAAGCAGAGGAAGAGGAAGAAGAAGATGATGATGACGAAAATGAAGATGACGACGATGATGATAAATTTTTTGATATAAATAATTTATTTTCAAAATCAAATATAATTGCACTATTACCATTTTTGAGTAGAGAAAAATTATCAAAAATTGTTGATGGATATATTAACAAAGATCCTAAATATTCAAAGATTAATATAGTTTGTGTATTCCCATTTTTAGGAAGAGAGGAACTTGATAGATTATTTAAAACATTTGTAAATAACGAAGAATTAAATGACATGGTAACTAAAATTGTACCATTTGTTTCTAGTAGCACAATAAATGAATTCGTTGATGAATATGTTGAAGGTAAACATCAAAATATTAATATAAAGAAGTTATATCCATTTATGTCAAGAGAAACCATTTCTAAATTATTCGATTATTTGAGTGAAAAAGAATGAAAAAAAGCGGTTAGATATTTAAATATCTAACTGCTTTTTACTTATTTAGCTTTTTCTTCATCAGGTCTACGCATAATAGCTTCATTAAATGATAGTGGTATAGCAAGAACAATACAACATAAACAGCTAACAGCGTTATATGAACCATTATATACAAGTGATTCTGCAAAAGGAGTTGCCCAGTACCAAACACCAGATAAAGTTTGTGATAAAGTCTTTAAAGCAAATCCAATAATTATACCAGTTACTATATATATGATTTTTAAAGTTTTGCTTTCAGTAGTTTTATTGGCAAGAGCAGTAAGAGCACCTACAGCGCCTACTAATAAGTAAGGTATAACGTAATCTAACATTACTTGAACAGGGTGGATTAAATAACTAGATTTTGCCCATATTAATTGAATACTACCAACTAATAAACCACATAACAAACCACCTTTAAAATCATATTTGTATGCGGCAATAAGAATTGGAAGACAAGCAATACTAATACTTCCACCATTAAGCCATGCAAAACTTAAGAAAGCTCCACATAATAAATCAAAAACTAGTCCTAGTGCAGCAAGAATACTTACTTCGACTATTAAACGAATTGTGTTTTTTCTCATTTTAACCTCCTAAAAAACAAAAATTCTTTGGTCAATCCAAAGAACAGTGCCAAGAAATATGCAACATATTGCATACTATTCCCTACGCTAGCATTATCTAGATCAGGTTTTGGGTCGTTAACTAAATAACCTCTCAGCAGATGCTCCCCATTAGGATATCAATTCCGCTAACATTATACACTAATTAAAGAAAAAGATAAAGCAAGGCGCTTTATCTTTTATAATATTAATCTACTTTTTGTTTTTCAGCAACTTCAGTCCACCAATATGTACCATCGGCTTTTTGGTCTTTAATCCAACTAAAATCTTCTCTTTCTTTTGAGTATTCAGGATATTTTGGATGAGCGTATCCAGTAATACGTGCATCATTTAATGACCAACGCTTAATTGCTACTTGATCTGAAGTATTGCCTTCAATCGTATATAAATATTTATCATCAGCATAAATGGCTATACCAGTATGTGACATACCACTACTTAAGAAGAATATAATATCTCCAGTAACTGGTTTATAGTCTTCCGCATATTGTTTACTACTTACGCCACCTTCTAGAGCTTCAGCAAATGTATAATCTTGAACGAAGTGCATAATGCCTTTTTCCGTACACCATTTCATACCAGTGTAACAACCTTGATATTTACAAAGAATGTCATTAGTTAAACCTGCTTGATACCAACACCAAGATACGAACATTGCACACCAAGGTGCACCATTATTAGGATACCATTCGCCATATTTTTGAATGTTATCGCCCGTTTCATGAGTTCCGTTTTCTTCTAAAGCAACATGAATAAATCTACTAATATAATCAGCTTCGCCAATACCAGATACATTTAGATAATAATGTACAACATTTTGTTTATCATTGTTTGGATAAGCATAAATAGAAACATACCCTTCAGAAACTGCAGTAACAACACCCCCTTCTGATACAACTGCGACTTTACTATTTGTTGAAACCCAAGTAAGGTTACGGTTGTTACTAGAAAGAGTATTTGTAAGTTGCATAGTTTCGCGAGCTTTCATTGAGCCATTTGGATTGGCGCCATAAATAACAAGATTTGTTTTAGCATTAACGATGGTTATTTTACAACTTGTAACAATTCTTGGATCTTTCTTAGATGTAAGAGTAACTGTTTCTGTACCATATCCTATAGCTTTTATAGAATTATCAGAAGCAACTTCTAAAATTTTATCACTACCAAATGTAATAGTATAATCAGAGACTGATTCTAATGAATCTTTAAAGTATAAGTAACTAATATCATCTTTAGCCATTCTTTCATAAGTTGTATAAACAGTAGGTGCTTTATCAATAACTTCAAAGTTAAATTCTATGAAATAATTAGGGTCTGAAATTAAGTATGCTTCAACATCAGTATTACCAACAGCTAAAGCTTGTATTCTACCATAATTATCAATACTTATAATATCTTCATCATAAATGATAAATTCAAAATCACTTGGTTCATAATCTTTAAAATCTATATATGTTTGTTGACCTATTTCTAAGTAGTTAATATTAAGTACATATTTAATACCATCGCAAGTATTACATCTATCACATATATTTACATGATAAGTATCATCATATAACCAATCATGTCCAAGAGCAGGTATTTCCTTAAAAGTAGTATAATCACATCTAGAACAAGTATCATAAGCATTATGTCCACTAGTTGTACAATTAGCTTCTAACTTTTCATGATGTACTAAGTCATGTCCTAAAGGTTCTCCTTCAGTGTAACCACATTTTGTACATGTTTTAGGGGCAGTACAAGTTGCCGCAGCATATGTATGACTTGTACAAACCTGATTATTCTTTTTGCAACTAGTTAGTGTGCAAAAGCTAAAAACTAAAAAGATTGCTAAAAAGCAAATTTTTCTTTTCATAATTCCTCCAGTAATTTTCATTAATTGTTTCTGCCACTATATTATATCAAAAAAATGTCTAAAAAACAAGATTATACAGACTAGTTATAATGCAATTAAACAAAAAAAATTAAAAAATATTGTATAATAATTATGTGAGGTGTTAATGATGAAAAAAATTTTAACATGGTTTTTATTAATATTTACAATGCTTCTTGTCGGATGTACAGAAGAAGATAAAATTACTTTACCTGACTTAACAGGAAAGTCTAGAGATGAAATAACTGAAACACTAGAAAAAAGTAATATAAGCTATACTTTTAAATTTGCTGAAAAAATAATTAATTCAGATGATGAATTAGATAAATTTGTTTCATATGGACATGGATTACAAGTAGGTAGCAGTATAAGTAAAGATGAAAAAGTTGTAGTTTATACAACAGTATTACCACTTACCGAAAGTCATACATCAGATGTTAAAATAGATTTCGAATGGGAAAATAAAAGCTTTATTGAAGATGGTGTAGGCCAAGTTACTTTGAATTATTGTGTTGATGGTGATACTGCATCTTTTAGAGATATAAAGACTGGACAAATAATTAAATTACGTTTTTTAGGAATAAACACTAGAGAAAGTACTATTGAAGAAGAACCTTGGGGTAAGGCCGCATCAGATTATGTTAAGGCAAGATTAAAAAATGCCAAAACAATAATACTTGATGCTAATGGTGCTACCAAAGATATGTACGGTAGATATCTTGGTTTAGTATGGGTAGATGGTATATTGCTTAATCTAGAAATAATTGATCAAGCATATAGTAATTCAACTCTTAGTATTTCAGATAGTCGTTATGGTGAAGTATTTATGAAAGCATCTATTGCGGCAAAAAAGACAGGACGAAGATTTTTCGGTGAAATCGATCCTGATTATGACTATGAAAATAAACGTTTCAAGTAGGTTAAGATGAAATACACAACAATTATATTTGATTTAGATGGAACGTTGTTAGATACATTAGAAGACTTAACAGATAGTGTAAATTATGCACTCAAAAAATATAATTACCCAACACATACAATAGATGAAGTAAGATATATGGTAGGTAGTGGAATTAAGGTATTAATTGAAAGAGCAATACCCAAAGGTGCAACTAATTTCTATGAGGTCTATCAAGCTTTTCTAGATAATTATAAAATAAATAGAACCAATAAAACCAAGCCATATCCAGAAGTTTTTGAAACACTAGAGACATTAAAAAAAATGAATGTAAAAATGGCAATTGTATCTAATAAATATCAAGATGGAGTAACAGGAATTTGTAAACCAATATTTGGCAAATATATCGATGTTATGATTGGTGAAAAACCAGGTATTGCTAAAAAACCTAGTAAAGATATGGTAATGTTAGCTATTAAAATGTTAGATGCTGATATAAATAAAACTATATATGTTGGTGATAGTGACATTGATATTTTTACCGCAAACAATTCTGGCATTGATTGCATAGGTGCAAGTTGGGGATTTAGAGGAGAAGCATTTCTAAAAGAAATGAAAGCAACCTATATTGCCAAAAAATTTTCAGATATTATAGACATAGTAAAATAGCCCATTGGGCTATTTTTTAAACAAATTCATTCAATTTGTCGAAATTACTAGAAAAATCGGACAAAAAAAGCCTTTATGTCGTATAAAAAGATGAAAGGACAAAAAAGGTGGTGAATGAAATGGTTTATTAATATTTAAATTAAAACACAAACAAAAAAATAAAAGAAAAGGAGAAAAAAATAAATGTTATATATAAATAAATACGATGTTGGCAATATACAATTAGATCTTCCAAGTCCTAACTATTATCATTTCCTACCATTACTTTCTTTTAGTGATATTCATGGTAGTCTAAATCTGTCAATTGTTTTCAATTATGGAATGTATAAAGAAAATTATAATTTCTATAATATCGCACCAGGCTATAAACTAAATCTAGAAAAAACAATTATAATAAATAACAATGAATTAAAATCATTCCAAAATGAAAATGGAATAATAGTAAAGCTTAATAATAACGATGATGTATATACATTTGAAGATGAAACTAAAAGAATAATAAGAAAAAATAATAATACATATGAATTAGAAAATCCTGATTTTAGTAAAGAAATATATAACTCATTAGGTAAAATAATTAAAACATATGATAAATATGATGTGTTAATATTATCATATGATTATGATTCAACTGGTAAATTAATAAAAATAACCTATCGAGATACATATGTAATAACTTTAACTTATAGTAATAACTCCCTTTCTAAAATAACATATGATAATAAATCAACAATACTTACTTATCTAACAGATAAAGTACACATAACACATTATAGTGGCGTAGAGTTTGAATTAATAAATTCCAACCCTAATTATAGTGTAACATCAATAACTACTGAAGATCAAAAGTCAATAATTCATACAACTAAGATTGAAAGAGTAGAAGATGATATAGCTAAACTAAAGATAACAAACCTTATAGATAGTAATGTTATTGATAAAATGATATATAATTTTTATAATTGTATATTGTCTATTGATAACCTCTCAATAGACTATAAAACATTATTTAATGAAGTGGGATTAGAAAATAATATTGAAGATAAACTTGTGGTTAAAACCATTACCCAATATAGAGGCAGAAAACAATTATATTCATATGAAGTAAATACAGAAGAAGAATATGAAGAAGGTGGTATTACTATATATAATACCTTAGGTAGTATAGTAAATGAAGATGGTTTTAATATAGACACAACAAATATTATGTATGATGTTGCAAGTGGAGTCTTTGATAGTGATACGGGTATAGAACTTAGTAAAGACAGTAATAGTATAACAAGATGGTCATATGATAATAGTACATATTATGAAAGATCGGAAGACGGCTACTTTATATTAACAGGTTGGTTAAAATCATTAAGGCATGGAGAAACGACTAATATACAAATTTTGAATGGAATAAGTGAGATAGAATATAGATTTAGACCAAGTCCAACCCCAACTAATAAATGGCGATATTTTGCCTATAAGTTTAAATTTACATCAAATTTTTTGAATGTGCAGGCCGAATGTGAAAACATAATAGACTTAAAGAATTTAAGAATAGAATTTAAACCAACCCATAAGGTTGATAGAACTGAAAAGCAAAAAATAGCAATATATGAAGATGTAGTAATAAATCATACTGATACTAGTGTAGATTATATTCCGTTATCCTCTTTAACTTTTAAATGTGGTGATGAAAAAATAATAGGTATATATAGAGAAGATATTTTAAGATATAAATTAAATAAATTAAGAAATAAATATCCAGAAGAAATATATTACAATAAATGTAAAAACATTATAAAAGATACTGCCCATAATGGCTTAACAATGGAATATAATGAAGTAACTTATAACATAAACAATTTCTATTTAGGTAGTAAAAGTTATAATAACTTAGGAATAACAACGAAAGTACTCAAAGATGGAAGTAATTATTTAATCTCAGAAGTAAGAGATGAAAATAACCTTGTTGTTTCACAACAAATAATAAACAAAAAATTAGATGTTGGAACAAATGTAGTTGATGGAATACAAACAACATATACAAGAAATAATGATTTAATAATCAAAGAAGAAGTAAAAGGATTATATGTAAGAACAACAAATTATGGTACTGATTCAAATGGCTGTCCAACTATCACAACAATAGATGAATTTAATAACACAACAGTATATACATTAGATAAAGTATGGGGAAATGTAAAATCAGTAACACTCCCAAGTGGTCAAACTATAACCGATAACTATGATGATGATGGATGTACAATACTTGGTAGATCATACAAAGCAAGAGGACGTTATACTAACTATAGTTATACCTTAGGAAACTTAAGTAAAATTAAGGGTAATGAAATTTACTATGACTTTACATATTCAAAAGACGAATTAACAAGTATAAGTAAAAACAATAAAATAATTGAAGAAAGAAATAAAAAAATTGAAGAAAAAGAAAATAGCGATACTATACTTGAAATTTATAATCCAAGTAAAGAAAAAGCTCCATACAAAGTAGAAAAAATATATGACAAATATGGAAGATTAACCAATGTAGAAAACGTAGAGGGAACTCAAGAAGTAAGATATAAAGTATTAACCAACAATTATAAAATAGATCCGAGATATGTAGAAGAAGAACATGTAACATCAAATATAGATAATGCCTCAAGTAAACTAGCAAGTTTTAACGATCACAAAACCAACAATATAACTAAATATGGATATAGTGAAAATAAACTAACAAAGCTTGCAACATATGATGCAAATGGAAACAAAATAAGTGAAGAAAAAATAACATATGATGAAAAAGATAGAATAACTTCAAATACCCTTACTCTAAATAATAAAACAATAAGTGAAACAAGAGAATATGATACCACCACAACACAAGTAAATTACGATAATAGAGTAAAAGAATATAAATTTAAAGTAAATCAAAATCCTATATTAACCGTAAATAATATCTATGACAATTATAAACGAATAAAGAACAAACAAATAAGCATAGGTAATAATCAAATTTTAAAAACATATGGTTATACAAAAACAAGATTAAATAATATAACTTACTTTATGAATGGAACAGTAAAGCATGACTATAATATAGAATTTGATGGTGAATCAAGAATAACCAAAGAAACGGATAATATGGTAGGATATGAAAATACATATATCTACAATGATTATGGAGAACTTGTAAGAGAAAACAATGCCAAAAATAATAAAACCATACTTTATAGTTATAATGACATAGGCAATATTATTAAAGTACAAGAATATAACTATACAACAGGAGAAGTAGGTAGCTTAACAAAAGAAAATACCTATACATATGATTCAACATATCTAGATAGATTAATAAAATACAACAATAATAGTATTACCTATGATGACAATGGATGTTTAAAAACCTACAATGGCTGGACATATGTTTGGAATAAGGGGAAACTTGCGGTAATAAAAAAATCTACCTCAACAACTAGGGCTGTATCACGTAGTGAAGATTATAAATTCCAATATGACGCATATGGAAGAAGAATAGAAAAGAAATATAGTTTCTTTCCAGGACTAATACAAACCAAAGATTATTTAATAAGTAAAACATCATCATATAACTATGATAGTCAAGGAAGATTAGTAAATGAAATAATAGTATTAAATTATAGTGATAATACAACAATAAAAAAGAAATTGGAATTCATATATGAAGAAAGCCAAATAATAGGAGTAACATATACAACTACAGATAATAGTGTTACATACTATTATGAAAAAAATATCTACAATGATGTAATAGGAATAATTGACAATGCAGGTGAAACTGTAGTAAAATATGGTTATGATGCCTATGGTAATTGTAAAATAGATTACACAATAAATAGTGATTTAGCACATACCAATCCAATTAGATACAGAAGTTATTATTATGATGACGAAACTCAGCTTTATTGGGTATCCTCACGTTACTATTCGCCTGAAATATGTAGATGGATTTCGCCTGATTCAATCGAATATTTAGATATAGAAACAGTAAATGGATTGAACTTATATTGTTACTGTGGGAATGATCCAATAAACAATATCGATCCTTCAGGACATTTTGTAATGTCAATTGGTTTGTTAGTGGCTATTGGATTTGGAATTGGAGCAGTAATTGGAGCTGGAGCTAGTGTTGCGGGACAGTATTTAGCTAATGGTTGCAGTTGGGAAAACTTTAGTTGGGGACAGCTTGCTTTAGATACAATCTTAGGTGGATTTAGCGGAGCATTATCTATGTCATCATTAGGATTAGGCGTAATGAGTGTTTCAAATGCTGGACTAGGCTTTGTTGGAGCAATAGGTGGGCATTTAATCAATGGAAGTGATTTTTCAAAAGTTTCAACTTGGTTAGATATAACATTATCAACTGGATTGGGGGCTTTGGTGGGCTTAATTGGCGGAGCAGGAGCTTTAAATGCTGGTTATTTAAATGGTGCGCAACAAACTGCCGGTTTTATTAGAGCAACTGGATTGTACAATGATGTTTTAACTAAAGTTGTAACAGGCGGATATAGAACTGCAGGAATAGCATCTAATGCTTTAAGATTATCAAGTCAAAATCTTGTTAAACAATGGAATAAAATGGTTATAGGACAAGCAGGGAAGGCATTAACAAAAGCATTGGCATACAGTGGTACAGCATTATTAATTGGAACTGCAGGCAAAGGATTACTATATGATTGGTATAATGATTATTTTTAGGAGGGCAAAGAATGTTAGATAATGTGTTGATTATAATGATTTTCTTATTTATTACATTAAGCTTTTTTATAGTAAAAGTATGGAAAAAGAAGCATTTTGCGAAAGAATTATACATTAGTGAAGGAGCATCAATAGCATTTTTTGTTATAATAATTTCTACTACTATAGGATTACTCATTACGTATTTTGTAAATTCTAAAGAATTCCCATATAGCTGGTTGTATTTGCTGATTGTTTTATTATATGATTTATTGTTATTATTTGTATTTTGCCTTATTGCTACTACTTGTATTTTTTTAAAAGGCGAAACGTTGGTCAAAAAGAATATAATTATTACAAAGCAAATACTACTTAATAGAGAAACAAAAATAATTGAAAAAATAGATAAAAAAATTGTTAAATCCAATGAAAAATCAATTTCTATTAGTTCAAGATATTTAACTGGGGATATAAATAATTTGATGAATAATGTTAAAATAATAATTAATAAATAAGTGGGCTTTTGACAAAACTTACAAATTTTATAATTTTACGAATCTACTTAATTGTGGATTCGTTTTTTAATTACAAAAACTAAATGTTTAATTTCCTTTTTTATCGTGGTTTTAAACACAACATCTACAATGATGTAATAGAAATAATTGACAATGCAGGTGAAACAGTAGTAAAATATGGTTATGATGCCTATGGTAATTGTAAAATAGATTACACAATAAATAGTGATTTAGCACATACCAATCCAATTAGATACAGAAGTTATTATTATGATGACGAAACTCAGCTTTATTGGGTATCCTCACGTTACTATTCGCCTGAAATATGTAGATGGATTTCGCCTGATTCAATCGAATATTTAGATATAGAAACAGTAAATGGATTGAACTTATATTGTTACTGTGGGAATGATCCAATAAACAATATCGATCCTTCAGGACATTTTGCAGTTACTACATTAATCATTTTAGGATTGATTGGTGTAGGAGCAGTTGTAGGTGGTACTGTTGCTGGAGTTAATTGCTATAATAATGGCAGCACAGGTTGGGAACTGGTTGGAGATATTCTAGGTGGAGCTTTAATTGGAGGAGCAATTGGAGGGATTGTAGGATACTTTGCTGCACCAGGCATTGCTGCAATGTTATCTTCAACTGGAACAATAGGAGGAGCGTTAGCATTTGCTGAAGGAATGGGATCAACTGGCGCAGGCATTGCAATTAGTTCAGTTGAACAACTAGCTTTAGCTGGAGCTGTTACGTCAGTAGGATTACTATCAGGAATTACTGTTATGGCTGTACAAACAAGAAAAAGTGGTGGATACTACGGAGAAAGATGGCCAGGAGACCCACATAAACCAGATCATGTACATTTGAGAGGAAATGGAATAGACATTAGAATCGGTAGAGATGGCAACCCATTACCAGGAGAAGATAAATTGAGTTCTCAAGCGAGAAAAGCGTTAGAAAGATTATGGGACGATTTCGTTAAATTGTTTAATAGGTGGTAAAAAAGATGAATATAGAAAAAGCAAATGAAAAGTATTGTTTACACGATTGTGTAATTAATAGAATTGAGATAAAGGATTCGACTTTAATTTTATATGCCGATAAAGGTATTTACGAATTTGATGTTAATATTGGTACATATAAAATTAGGGAAAATTGTAATATTGTTATCAAGATAGATGGATTAAATGAAAAAGAATCTTATGAGCATATTTCTGTATATTTATTTAAAAAGAATGTTAGAAAAGATATTTCTTTTAATAAATTTTGCGAAATGATTAAAAATAATAATTTCAAAATTTATTTAGATTTTTACTCAAACTTTGCACAGGGTTTATTATTAAAGGGATTTTGTGGCAAATATGAAATTGAATTGTTGATTACCGAAGTAAATGATATTAAATTTATTTTTACTAAATAATTAAAACATTGACAGCAGCTAAAGATGTTGGTCTAATCTATCTAAACAACGGAATTATGTATGGTTCAGCTGCAATAGGAAGTTGCTTTGGACCAGTTGAAACTGTAGTTGGATTTGTTGTTGGATGATTTAATTGATAAAATTGCAAAATAGGAGGGTAAAAATGAGAAAGAGAATAATAGCATTTTATGATGTATTATTATTTGCGATTATTTGTAGCCCTATGATAGTTACTGCCGTAATATTATCATTTGTGTTAGTTACAAAAGGAACAAGTGAATGGATATACGAAAATTGGTATTTAGTATTAATTTTTGCTATTACATTTATGGTTCCAATAGGTGGAACATTATTGTTTAGATATTGTGTTATTAATAATAATTTAATACATTTTCATTATTTTCCTTTTACTACAAGTCGGAAAAAAGCAGCAAATAACATTGATGTAAAGTGGAATCAAAATGTATTTATTTCAGAAATAAAAGATATTGAAATAGTTAAACTTACAGAAAATGAAAAACAAACGAAAGTTTATTATAAACACTGGTTTAATAAATATTTAAAGATTAACTTAAAATATGGTAATCCTAAATATGTGTATGTAGGTAATTATTCAAAATATCAAATCAATAAAATTATTAAACTTGCTTATAAAAAATAAAAAGTAATACTGAATTAATCTTATATTGTTACTATGGTAATGATCCAATAAACAATGTCAATCCTTTAGGACATTATGTTATAACATTGTTTGCTGTTTTATTGAGTGCTGCTATTGGTGCCACTATTGGAGTGATTTATGTTTATAATATCGCGAAAAGCAATGGTGCAGAAGGTTGAAAATTGTTCGGATGGACTATGGCCGGCATCGCAGGTGGAGGAGTAATTGATGGTGCTTTGGTTGTTGGAGTCAGAGCACTAGTTACTAAAGTGACTGGATCTGGTTACTATCTGGTTTTCGATGAAACATATGATAAAATGATTCAAAAAGGCGTGGAATGGACTAATAATATGACATATTTAAAAGATGCTGATTCTTTAGGATCACGCTTTGTATTAGCTCCTGATTTTGTTGTAAGAGAAGGTGGAACATTCTGGAAAGAAATCTGGTATTTAATCGAAAATGGAATTCCATGGGAAATGTTCTAATGTGATAAAAGGAGATGCAATATGAAAAAATTCAAGGTACAATTATCGAAACTAATGGATAAATATAATTTTGAAGTAATAGAATTCAATTATTATAACAGAATATTTGGAAATATAGTTTTGAGAATAAAAAAAGGAGAAAAAGAATTGAATTTTGTTACTGATAGAGGAGAAATCTATTGTAATAGTGAATTATTATGTGACTATGAGTATTTAAGAAAAGAAAATAAAACAACTCCTCAAAAATTACTAGAAATAATAGAATTCAAACTAAACACAATTTAAAAACAATAGGTATTGGCGCACAAATTAGTTTTGAAAATTTCAGCGTTCATTGGTATAGAAAAGAATTTACAATAGACATAAATTATATTGGATTTTCAAAAAAAATAGACTCCTGATCTACACATCCATCATGCAGGTTAGCAATGTTTAATGTGTATAAAAGTCAAACAAAGTGATTAGAAAAAGTTATTTAAAAAGGTGATTTAATGAAAAAAACGTCAATTCGTGAATTATATTGGTTTACAATGATATGCCATATATTCGTGTTAATATGTGGTATTATTGCCAGCGTTATAATGACAATCAATTACAATAGTTTTATTGAAAGCATTGGGAAAGTATTAGGTATAATCTTTCTAATTGGTGTTGATGGATTGTTTGTTACATTAATTTTCTTTTCAATAAAACGTAATTCTAACTCTGTTAAAAGATTTTAAATCATTAAAAAATAACGATTATATTTCCATCATAGGTAAAGTATTAAAATTTAAGAAAAATATAGAACCAGAATCAAGTGTTCAAATTAATGATAAGTCAATAGTATTGATATTAGACACAAGTGAAGAAGTTGAATTAATTATTAATGACAAAATAATGATTGGCGAAATATACAAATTTAATTATTTAAAGAACTGCAAGATCGCAGAAGTAATTGAAAAATTATAATTAAGTACCAAATTACTTTCATTAATAAAGCTAAATAGGTTTACTCTGTGAGTAGGCCTATTTTTATTAATAGGTATAGTTAATTAAAATATTTATTTTTGTAAGCAAAGTTTAAAAATATAAATGTCATTATATATATTAAAAACACATAAATTATTGCTTTTTTAAAAAAATATGCTATAATATACTCATAGAAAAGAGGAACTAAAAATGAATAAAAGAAGAATACTATTATTAATATTTGTTTTAGCAATGTCTTTTATGACATTTACTAGCTGTAAGAAAAATTCAGGTTGTAAACATACTTTCCAAGAAGCTACATGTTTAGAACCAAAGAAATGTACAAAGTGTGGAATTACTGAAGGAAATGCACTAGGACATGAGTGGGTAGATGCAACATGCCAAGCACCAAAAACTTGTTCAAGATGTGGATTAACTGAAGGTGAAAAATTAGAACATAATTTTGTCCCCGCAACATATGAAAGACCATCTATATGTTCAATGTGTAACAAAGAAACTGGATTATCATTAATAGATGGAGAAGTTTGGAATGTTTTAGATAATGATATAACTGGTAAGATTGATTTACCAGAAGTTATTGGTGAAGCAACCATAACTTGGAAATCATCAGACCACAATGTCTTATTAGATAATGGAATGCCAGTTGCTGGAGAAGATGGTAGAGAAGTAACTCTTTATGCTACTGTAACTGTAAATGGAAAAACATTTGTTAATAGTTATGATATTGTCTTAGGTGAGGTAGTTGCTGATAAAGAAATGTATGATTATGCCTATAAATTTTATGGTGCACCATTATCTAATGCAACTTCAACAAACATTGATTTATTAACAATGGATTATAGTGGATATTCTGTAATGTATGAAAGTTTAAATGAAGAAATAGTTACATCTAAAGGTGTAGTTACACAATCTACTAAAGTACAAACTGCTATAATGAATGTATATATTATCAAAGATGGTATAGTAGTTGTATATCCTACAACTATAACTGTTGTATCATTTAATGCAGCACAAAGATTTGAATTACTTGAACCAGCTATTGATCAAAAAATTAAGGACTTTCAAGAAGGTGAAATTGCTACTCTTCCAGTATATAATAATGAATATGATGTTGAATTAGTATGGACTGCCAATGTCCCTGAATTCATTATGTTAGGTGATGAGTTATTAACTCCTTTTGAAAAAACAGATGTAAGATTGAAATGTGTCTTAAAATATGGAACTGAAAGTACTACATTGTTTTATGAAATATACAATGTAGGTGGACAAATTACTAAAGAAGAATATTTACAAAAGATTTTAGATTATTATTGCAAAATTGAATTAAAAGGCTCAATCAATCACTTACACAAAGAATATAATGATGAACTATATTTAGATTACCAAGAACGTATTAATTCTTATGGAGTATTGAATTTATTCAAAACGGTTAAACCAGTAGTAAATCAATCATATTTAATCGATGTAACTCGTAATGATTTTGTTGCAAGATTCTTTGGATCAGGAACTTTAGGAACTGTTTATAAACCAAGTGTTTCACAAGCTATTTTGAATGAAAGATTTTATAAAGGATATCAAATGCCAAACACTCAAAATGTATTATGGATTGTAGTACATGAAAGTGCAATGACAGTTGATGGTCAAACAGCAGAGTACCTAGCAAAAATGCAATATAGATATGCATTTGAAACAGGAGGAAGAGAAGCTTCATGGAATTATCAAGTTGACGCTTATGGTATATATCAAAGCTTTGCGGACAACGTAATTTGTTGGCATGCTAGTGATGGTACAGTAACACCAGGTACTGGTAATAACAATGGTATTGGTATTGAAATGTGTGTGAACCAAGATGGTAACTATGAAGGAACTCTAGCAAATAATGCTAAATTAGTTGCATCACTTATGTTAAAGTATAATCTAAATTTAGATAATGTAAAACGTCATCATGATATGGATCCAAAAGGAAAAGAATGCCCAAGTTATTTAATTAGAACAGGACGTTATGAAGAGTTTGTAGAAATGATAAGAATGGAATATATATTACAAAAATATTTTAGTGATGCAGAAGTAAACTTTGAATTAAGTACTGATGAATACAATAATACGGAAGATGTATTAAAGAATTTATTTAGAGAAGGAATTAACGGATTATATTATAACTTACCAGTTGAAGTTGAAAAACGTGTTAATTTTAAAGTTATTGCAAAAATATCTGATAAAGTGTATGAATCAAATTCAACAATTAAATTATTACCTGACAGAAAAGAGGAAGACAATGCTTAAAAAAGAATTATCAAATTACATTTTAATTAGTGAAGAAGTACAAGAAGCACTTAAAAACAATAAACCAATTGTTGCATTAGAATCAACAATTATATCACACGGAATGCCTTATCCTCAAAACAAGGAAACAGCATTAGAATGTGAAAAAATAATAAGAAGTAATGGTGCTGTCCCCGCAACAATTGCAATCATTAAAGGTAAACTTTGTGTAGGTTTAACTGAAGAACAAATAGAATACATTGCAAAAGAAGGACACAAAGTAGTTAAAACTTCAAGAAGAGATATCCCAGTAATTGTTGCTGAAGAATTGAATGGCGCAACAACTGTTAGCGCAACAATGTATATTGCTAGTTTAGTTGGTATTAAAATATTTGCTACAGGGGGTATTGGTGGTGTTCATCGTGGTGCCGAAGTTACTATGGATATATCTGCCGACCTTGATGAATTCGCTAAAACTAATGTTGCAGTAATTTGCGCAGGTGCTAAAGCAATTCTTGATTTACCTAAAACATTAGAATATTTAGAAACTAAAGGTGTTCCGGTAATTGGATATCAAACAGAATATCTACCAGCTTTCTATACTAGAACTAGCCCTTACAAAGTAGATTATCGTATTGATACTCCTGAAGAAATTGCAAAGATTCTTAAAACTAAATGGGATTTAGGTTTAAGCGGTGGAGTATTAATTACTAACCCTATTCCTGCTAAATATTCATTAGATGAAAAAGTAATGAATGATGCAATTGATGAAGCACTTAGAAGAATGAATGAATTAAATATCAAAGGTAAAGAAACAACACCATATTTACTTGCAACAATTAAAGATATTACTGGTGGTGAAAGCCTAGCATCAAATATTGAGTTGGTATTTAATAATTGTAAATTAGCCGCTCAAATAGCAAAGGATATGTAGTAATGAAGTTTAAAACTTTCTTGATGATGTATCGCAATATTATTATTTTAGTATGGTGGATTATCATTTTAGTTATCTTTAAAGTTACAACTAATTTTGTCTTTAAAAATGGTCTTTCAATTCTATTCATATTACTATTAGTCGTATTGCCTATAACTCTCTACATTATAACTACAATTCATAAACAACAATTAATTAAAAAGAAAAAGCGTAAAAAAATTAGATATATTGCTAGATTAAATGAAGATATTGAAAACAAGCAATTTCAAAAATCATTAATTGTACCTTTAGAAGAATTAGTTGGAAAAACTGAATTCACAAAAGAAGAAGAGAATATCATTGTTGATAGTAAAAATATATCGATAATTTTCAATAAATATAAAGCTAAACTTGTTGTTAAAAATACCCTAGTAGAATATAACTTCTATTATTCAAGCAAACTAGAAGTAATGACATCATACGATAGTAGGTTTTATCAATATCATGAAACTAATTATTTATATTTTGCTCTTATAAACTTAGTTAAAAATTTGATTTCAGAACCACTTATTTATGAGGTAAACAAAAAGAAGTATTCTCTTACAACTTTAAATAGTAATATTATTTTGTATCAAAACAAACATTTAAAGAAAAATAAGACTATCGTAAAAGAAGAAATTAATTTGAAATAGTAACTAAAAACATTAGATTCTATCTAATGTTTTTTATACAATATCATGAAAATTAAATATATCAAAAAATAAAGTAATTGCATACTTAATAAATAAAATATTAAATTATTGTATAATAATATAAAATAAACCAATAAAAACGAAAAGTAATTTGTTTATTAATAGAGGGAAAAAATGAGCAGAATAGACACTAATGAAATGCATAAAATCATTGTTGAATTAAAGAATAACAATATGGATGTCTTTGATGAATTTTATGAATTAACTAAACGGCAAGTTTATGTATCAATATTAAGTATTGTTAAAAATAAAACTATCAGTGATGATATTATGCAAGAAACATATATGTGATTTTTAAATAACATTCATAAGTATAAAGAAAAAACTAATGTAGTTGCGTTTATTGTAACAATTGCAAGAAATCTCGCAATTAATGAATATAACAAGCAAAAGAAAGAAGTATTCTATGATTTCAGCACATATGAAGATACATATATTGTTGAAAAAGATAAAGATACTCCTCTTCTTGACATAGTTTACGATACTTTATCTGGTGATGAATTACAAGTATTTATTATGCATGTTATTGATGAACTAAAACACCGAGAAATCGCCAAAATAATGAAAAAGCCATTAGGAACGATAACTTGGCTTTACAACAAAGCGTTAAAAAAAGTAAAAGAAAGGATAGGTGATGATAATGAGTAAGTATGATCAATTTATTGAAGATTTAAATAAAGAAGTTGATAATATGAATATAAGTAATGTTTCAACATATGTAAAAGCAAAACATAAAGAAACAAAGAAAACTAAACCAGTATTTTTTAGATCAAAACTTGTCCCAATAAGTTGCTTTAGTATAGTTTTAGTAATAGTTCTTGTTCTTACAGTATTAAATATAGGAAATAATACTGAAGGGCCTATTAAAAACAAAGTTAAAGTTCCGACAATTGCAACTTCAATAGAAGAAGCCTATGCTTTTGAAATAATGGCTGCAGGTAATTTGCTTTATTCATCATCTACACAAACTAACACCAGAATCAAAAAGCGTTCTTTATCAAGAAATAATGTTAATCTAAATGATGTTGCAACAAAAATTAATGAACATTATTTAACCATTAAACAAATGCTTTCAAAAGAAAAGGTAAAATATGAAATCCTTCAAAATGATGATGGAACATACGAAAACAAAATGATTATTCAAGCGTTTTTCAATAGCGAATTAGATCTTCAATATACTATTTATTTTAATAAGACTAAAGTTTTAAAACACGAAGATAATGAAGAATTATTTAATATAGAGGGTATTATTACTATTGATAATAAAACATATCAAGTATTTGGTGAAATAGAATCTGAAGAAGACGAGATAGAAACTAAAATTAAAGTTGTAACTGGTGAAAATGAATACTTTGTCATCGAACAAGAAAAAGAAGTAGATGAAGAAGAATTTGTTTATACTTCATACATAAACAACAAAAAGCAAAATGAATATTCAATATCATATGAAGTAGAAGATAATGAAATAGAAATTAAGATTGAAATGTTGACAAATGGTAAAGTTGAAAAACTAGTTTCAAAAATAGAAAATAATGAAATTATCTTAAAGGTAAACTTTACAACTTATCAAGGTAAAGTTGAAGTAATAGATGATGTTTCTTCTATTAAATACTACTTTATTGAAGAAAATACAACAATTGAAAAAAAATTAATAAAAAAATAAAAATTTACCAATAAAAATAATCTTTCATTTGTTTATTAGTTGAATGGAGGATAAAAACATGAAAAAAGTATTTTTAACATTAATTTTAACAATTGGAGCAGTATTAATTTTTACATCATGCACCAAAAAGCAGAAGATTAAAACTGACAGATTTGATGATCAAACTATCAATATGTCATATCAAGCTCTATCATCAATTAAGATGCTAGAAACAAAAGAAGAATATACTACTGTTAAGCGCTTAAGTAACCGAGTAGCAAATCAAGAAGTAGTAGAGAAAGAAGTTATCGATAAATATTTAGGTTTAATGCAAGAGTTATTAAATGATAATGGAGGGTTTAAAACTGAAACAAAGGTTTCAGATAAACCAGAATATAGTAATTTAGTTGAAATCACAACAAGAAATTTTCAAAATCAAACAGTAGTATATTCATTGTATTACAATGAAATATCATCAGAAATTAAAACAGAAATTGACGAAGATGATTTAACTGAAGAAATTGAAACAGAAAAAAGAATTAGTGGTATTGCAATAGTTGGTGAAAAAGAATTTATTCTTGAAGGTATCGTTAAGGAAGAAAAAGAAAATGATGAAGTAGAAAACAAATCAATCTTTAAAATTATTGAAGATGAAAACAATTATGTGATAGTTCAAGAAGAAACAGAAACTGAACAAAATGAATATACCCACGAATATAAATATACTATCGTAAGTAATGGTAAAAAAGTGAATGAAGTTGAGTTAGAACTAGAACAAGAAAATGGTGAATTATCAGTAGAATTAAAAGAAGTAAGTAACAATACTAAAACTTCATACAAGTTTGAAGTAAAAGAAGAAAAGGGATATAAGTATATTAAGGTAGAAGTAAAAGAGGGGAATAACGTAACAAACATTAAAGTACGCTTAATTCTAAATACGGAAACCAATACATATACTTATGAATATAAATATATATAGTGTAAAAAAACTCATTGAATTTATCAATGAGTTTTTCTAAATCTCTTTTAAAATGTAAAAACTATATTCTGGCATATCAACCGAAACTTCTAAATCAATTTCATCATTACAGTTAAAACAATAATAGGTTTTATTAGCTATATCACTAGGTAGTGTTAAATCAATTTCATTTTTACTAGGATTTAAGATAATAATGAAATCTTTGTCTGAAGTTTTTAATCTGCCAATTAGATAATCATTAGTGATTTGGTAAGTTTCGAAACCAATAATTATATTATCTTCAATAATATCTTTAATGAAACTAATATATATGTTAGAATCATTACTTAAATCAAAGATTGAATAATTAAATAGGTAGATTGTCATTATTGCAATCATTCTTTGATCTATTTTTGAAGTTTGCGAAATATTTACAATATCGTTTAACAAGGAACTATTTACATTTTTTACTAAATTAGCAAAATCTAAATAATTTAACTTATCACTTACATATTCATCAACGATGTTTACTAGTCTATTCATAATTCACCTCAAAGTTATTTTATCATATAAAAGGATAAAAATCAATAGAAAATGAAATGTAAAAGGGAAAATAAATTTTCATAGACAAATGATATGACTTTTTTTGTATTTTTTAGTATAATATTAAAATTGTAAGGAAGATAAGAAAAAGAGGTAGTAGTATATGGATTTAAAAAGTAAAGATGGATGGTTAGAGGTTGTTTGTGGTTGTATGTTTGCGGGAAAAACTGAAGAATTAATTAGACGTATTAACCGTATAAAATATGCTAAAAAAGATATAATCGTTTTTAAACCAATAATTGATGATAGATATGATAAAAAACAAGTAGTATCACATTCAAATCAACGTGTAGATTCAATCCCTGTAAAAGACTCAACTGAAGTATTACAACATATAAAAAAACTACCTTATGCGGTGGCATTTGATGAAGCACAATTCTTTGATGCTGGCTTAATTGAAATTATTGAAAGACTTGCTAATTCTGGCGTAAGAGTAATTGTAGCAGGATTAGACCAAGACTTTAGAGGAAATCCATTTGGCATTATGCCTGAACTTATGGCAAGAGCTGAGTACGTTACTAAACTTCAAGGTATATGTATGGTTTGTGGTGACCCCGCAACTCGCACTCAACGTTTGATAAATGGTCATCCAGCAGATTATGATGATCCAACAATTTTAGTTAGCGCATCTGAAAAATACGAATCGCGTTGTAGACACTGTCACCAAGTTCCTCATCGTGCATATGAAAAATAAAGATGATAATTATTATATGAGCTTAGCTTTAAAAGAAGCAAGTAAAGCTTATTTAGAAGATGAAGTACCTGTCGGTGCTGTTCTTGTAGTAGGTGATAAAGTAATTGCTAAAGCACATAATGAGAGGCAAAAAAAGCATGATGTTTTAGGACATGCAGAAGTGAAGGTAATTCAAAAAGCTTCAAAGAAATTAAACGCTTGGATCTTAGATAATGCAACATTATATGTTACATTAGAACCATGTCTTATGTGTGCGGGTGCTATTCTTCAAGCAAGAATAAAAAGAGTTGTCTTCGCAACAAAAGAACCAAAGTTTGGCGTAGTTGAAAGTAAAATGAAAATTTTTGACGAAAAGTTTAATCACAAGGTTGAAGTAACAGGAGGAGTTCTTGAAGAAAAATCAAGTGATTTATTAAAGCAATTCTTTAAATCAAAAAGATCATAAAAAAGAAAAAACTACCATTTTAAAAAATTGACAAAATTAAAAAAATATAGTATAATGCTATTGTAATCTCAACTTAGATACCTTCATCCAAGGTTCCATGGTGAACCAGGTCAGGTCTTGATCGAAGCAGCCTTAAGCTTATGTAACTTGTGGGTGGGGGGATCTAAGTTGAGATTTTAACATATATGGAGGTAGACATGAAAAGAAAAACATTATATTTAATGATAGCGTTAATATTGATTTCTAGTATGTTAACTAGTTGTAAAAAGAAAAAATATACCATTACTTATGAAAATGGTAGTGATATAAATACCATTACGATAGATGGTGGTAGTCTTGCTACTAATAAAGAAGTTTCAAAAACAGGATATAGATTTATTGGTTGGTATGATGGCGATGTACAATTTGACTTTTCTAAACCAGTAAAGAAAGATACTAAATTAGTTGCCAAATTTGAAGCAATCAATTACCAAATAACATATGAAAATGATGGTGACAGTGTAGATAATCCAACATCATATAATATAGAAACAGAAGACATAATTTTATTAAATCCTACCAAGGAAGGATATAAATTTCTAGGTTGGTATGATGGTGATACTAAAGTAGAAAAAATTACTAAAGGGACAACTGGTGATATTAAACTTGTTGCTAGATTCCATGAGGCACACAAAGTAACAATTAAATGGGGTGCTGAATTTGAAGATGAAATAATATATGTAATTGATGGTGAATTGCTTGATGAACCTGAAACAAAGATTAGAGATGGCTATGTACTTAAGTGTTTTGAACAAAATGGTAGAGAATACGATTTTGATAAAGAAGTATATAATGATATTGAACTTGTTGCGGTATGGCTAAAATATTATCAAATAACTATTAATTGGAACGTTGATGATGCAAAAACCATAATCCAAGTGCCTGAAGGTGTAACATTAAAACAATTCGGTGCAATTGAAAAGCCAACAAAAGAAGGTTTTGTATTTGCTAATTATTATGAAGATAAAAATTTAACTATTTTATTTGGCTTAGAAAAAGAAGTAACCAGCAATATGGAATTATATGCAAGATGGTATGAAAAATATACAATCAACTACGAATTAAATGGTGGCACTTGCACAGGATTAATATATGAATATACAGTGTTCGATAAAAAAACAAATATACCACTAGCTAAAAAAGAAGGATATTTCTTTAGAGGCTGGTACAATAATCCAGAATTTAATGGAAGTAGAATTTATCGATTTGATGATACAACTACTGGTAATTTTACTCTTTTTGCAAAATGGGAAGAAGCTAATTTAAAAAATTCATACATAAGTTTCTTAGGTGATAGTATTTCAACTTATTACAGTTATACACCATTTACTAATGAAGAAAATTCTTGTTATTATCCAAAATATCACGAATTAACAGTTGAGCAAACTTGGTGGATGATGACTAGAAATCAATTAGGCTGTAAACTAGGAATTAACAATTCATATAGCGGTACTTGTGTAATGAACAAGTACGGAAAAAATTCAACTGAAAATATTTCAAGATTAGAAAAATCGCGTAGACTTGATAATTTACCACCTGACATTATGGTTGTATTTATGGGTATGAATGATTCACTTGCTGAAGGAGTAGGAGTTGCTCCAAGTGATTTCAAAACTTCATATCGAAATATGATTAATAATATATATAAATTATATCCAGATGTTAAATTGTTCTTATGTACTATTAGCTTTGAAGTAAATAGAAATAGTCAAAGTTATTACGAAGAACACGTTAAAAATACAGCCGCACTAAATCAAGTAATAATTGATTTGTCAGTAGAATATAATTTACCACTTATTGATTTTAGAAATGCTTTCAATACACGTGATTACTTAGCTGATACTGTTCACCCTAATGTACTTGGTATGGCAGAATTAGCAAAAGTTGCAGTAAGCACAATTAGAGAGTATTTTGACAATTTAGAAAATAATTAAAGGAAAGTAGAAGAAACGAATGAATAAAAATATATTAGTGCCAGTTATATCTTTTTGTATTTTTTTGCTATCAACAGTTACAAGTTATATTTTGAAAAACTATACGTTAACTACTAAAGCATTATTAATAACTGCCGCAATCATAATTGCTATTAGCATCATAATTGCAATTGTTTTAAGAAAACTGGTAATTGGTAAAATATTACCGATGATGCTAAATAGTATAGCATTGGGATTTGCGATTAGAGCTTGGCATATATATAAGGAATATGATTTGTCACTTATTGAAATATTATTACCACTTATCATAATAATGGCATATCTATTAATTATCATTGCTATTTCCAACATTCCAGTTGTAAAAAATAATGATACTTTATTTGGTATACTTATCACAATAATATTTGTATCTACTATTGTTGCATATATCATAATAGTCAACAATGTAAAAACAAATTGGTTCTCAACCCTTGGTTATTATTTAATTGTTCAAATAGGAATAATAATAGGATATTTTGTAGTTAGAGAAGGCGATGAAAATATTATTGATGTAATGTTGTATTCTTCATATACGGTAATAATAGTTGTTATAATCATTGCCATCATTATTGGAGGAGCCGATTCATTAGATTTAGATGTTCCTGTTAATGGCGAAGGAAAAAAGAAAAAGAAAAATGTTCAAAAATAAACTACTCTTTTTGAGTAGTTTTTTTACGTAAAAAAAATTCCCCATCGTAGTATTTATGAGAAAGGGGAGGACTTTACATGAAAAAAATTTATTTACTTATATTATGTGCAATAAACTTATTAGTTTTTTGTACAATATCTAAAAGAATATTTGCAAGTGTAGATATTCAAAATGTTAAAAAAACAATGATTGCTGAGGTTGGCAGTATAAAACCAAAAGACTTAGAATATGAAGGTTACCAAATAGTTTCATCAAATATTAACTTTAATAGAAGTGGTGATTATCAAGTCGTATATAGAAATGAAGAAACAAATAATAGTTGCTTTAAAATAGTAAAACTAAAGGATAAAAAAGACTTAGAAGGACAAATCTCTTATGCTAAAACTACTAATCTAGAAATAGGGGGAATAACAAATGGTACTTTTCAAAAGGTAATTAAAGATAATCAAAATAACTATTATATTGCGTATATAAATGAAGTAATAATAGATCAAGAAGAATTGTATGATATTTGTGTTGCCAAGATATATGATAATACAATAATATATCAAAAAACTATTTTTGAAAAAGAAAAAGGTTTAATTGTTGATATGTTAGTTGATGAAGACAAGTTAGTTATTCTACTTGAAAAAGAAGGAACTAGTAAAACAAATGATGTATTTCTATATATTTTAGATGATAAAGGTGAAATACTAAATTTTCAACAGTTTATTGGAAGTGGCATAAATCATGCAATAAAATTATTACAAGATATTACGTCCTATTACATTGTAGGCGAAACAACATCTACCGATTATGATTATAATTTTTCACACAAATATAGATGTGGGGTTGTTTTTATTGTCGATAAAGAGCAGCCAGAACGTTTTACATATTATTCAGTTATTGATGAGAACTATGATGTTACTGTAAACGATGCTTGTATATGCGATGACAAACTGTATATTTCAACCACTATATATAATAAGAAAATAAGAGCTCGCCAATTAGAACTATATGTATTCGATAATATTAGATATGAGTATTATGATAAATCATTATTATTTATAACATTGACAAAAACATTGCTGAAAATGAGTTGTGATAATAATGATCAATTAGTAATGGTGTTTGAAGACTATGATGAAGAAAAATCTGGTATGTCACAATATGTATATTTAGTAGATCAAATGCTAAACAAAACATTAGTGTATAAAACAAATTGTTATCGAGCAGAAAATACCAATTTAGTAGATTTTGTAGCAGTAGATAATAATGATTATATCTTTTTGTATCATTTATATAATTCAAAAGAACTCAACAAATATGGTTATTTATACCAAGTAGTTAGCAATAATAAAGTATTATTTGAAATTGAAAAATATAGCGAGAATGATTCAATTGGAGGTCTTGTTGAAAATAACTATGACGAATTAATATTTAATAATAGAAATAGTTTGAAAATTGATGGTATAGATTATACCTATTTAAATTCGCATGGGACATTAGTTATCAACAATCCTAGTGATACAATTACTTTACCAGTATTGTATGCGGGGGGAGAAAAATGCCAAATAGATGAAGAAAAATCAACCATTATTTCGCCAACTAGTCAGTTTGGATCATATATTGCAAGATATTATTTTACTAATAAAGATATTGAATATATTTACATAGAAAATATAAGAATTAACCCCTATTGTAATCTTAGAGATAAAGGGCTATATGATACTGATGTTAAAATTAATTTCAATGGAACAGCTACTCTTAATCATCAAAGCATTGAATCAGGTTATGAAATATCTAAACCAGGTAGTTATACATTAGAACTAAAGGGTAAAGATGATGAAAAATTTGAAATAAATTTTGAAGTTGCAAATATATCAAATCGTGAAATTATTGAAGATGATATCGTGCCGGAGATAAAAGAAATTAAAACAAGAGATGAGAAAGAAATAAAAAAAGCTATCATAGAAGAAAGTATAGATCTTAATGATATTAAGAAGAAAACTAAAAACAATTTGTGGTATGTACTACTACCAATTGCTTTTGCCATAGCATTTGTTTTAGTACTTAAAAAGAGGTAATAATATGAAGAAAAAACTATTCATAATTGCTATTCTTTTTAGTATTTTTTCGTTTATAAGTTTAAAAGCTCTTTCCTCAAAAGCCGCCAGTAATATTAACAAACCAATTGTTAATATAGTAGAAGAACAAAAAATAGTGAAAAATAATATTCAAAAAATAATTGATAATAATGTCTACTTGGCAAATAATAATACATATTTTATTAATGAAAATATTATTATCGAAGGTAAAATAAATAATTATATATATAATAAAGATAGTATAATATTTACAATTAAAGAGTCAGATGGCACCATTATATGTAAATATAATCAAACATTAAAGGATAAACAATTAATTGATAAACTACCAATAACCATTAATGACATGGTTGTTTATAATGAACAATTGATTGTTGTTGGGGAAGAAAAGAATGATGCATGCATTTACACATATACCATAGATGGTACCCAAATAAACAAATATCAGTATGGTGGAAATGCTAAAGAAAGCTTTTTGAAAATTCAAATTAGTGGTAATTATATATATTTAATAGGTCAAAAAAATGGAATAAGTGAGGGAAGTATATTCAAAAATGTCGGTAATGATGAGGATATAAAACCATTCATAATTAGAATGAATTCTTCATTTAAGATAGTAAATGAGTTTTATATTAATGAAAAAACAAAGCTCGAAAAGATAAAAAACTTTGCTTTTAATAGTAATATTAGCTTTACAATTGAAACTTTTGATAAACGATTTTTTCACTACGAATTAGATAATGAATTAAAATTAATAAAGCATTATGAATTATTACCCCCAATCAAATATAAAGATATTACTAAATTAAACAATAATTGTTATTTATTAGAAACACTTAATACTTACTATTTAGGATTTAAATTATCAAACTCTTGGCATTTAATTCCTTTAACTGATATTGATGAAATAAATTATACCAATTTAATAAATGGTAATGTAATAATTACAAACTATTCTAATAATCAAATAAAAACATATAAAATTAGTGAATATCACATAGAGTATATCAATGACTTTATATATCAATATCCCTATTTAAATTATCAATCAACTAACCATTTCAAAATTGAATCTTATCTTGAAGATTTGGAATTTATATATGATAGTGTTGCAAACCAATCGATTAATCTCCAAAAATCAAATACTTATATTGCTAAGTACTATGCAATTAAACAAGATGGAACTAGGTTAGACATAGAAACTAACTATATTGTTCAACCATTTATTAATATAGTTGATGAAGGAGTTTATCCAGTAGGTTATAAATTATTGTTTACTGATGAAGTTATGGTAAATGATACCAAAGCTATAAATGGTGAATCATTAAATAATGTTGGAACCTATCAACTAAAACATAATGGTAAAAGTTATAAAATATATGTTAAAGAAAAAACATATCACAATTTTGATAAAGATTATCTAGAAGCTGATTACATATTAACAAAAGATGATAATGCAATATATAAAGTAATTTTAAGCACTAATAAACAAATAAAAAGGGTCATAGTAAATGAAAAAGAATATCCATTTATTCAAAACAATGATGAACTAATACTAAATTTTGCCTTGGGTGGTAATGATTTTATAAGTTATTACATAGATAGTGTAGTATTTAGTGATGATACAACATTAAAAATAAATCAGTATTATAAACTAAAACGAGTATCAACCTATCCTATTTTAAAACTAACTTATGAAGATGACACTTTAAACTATCAAATCAATGATGAAGATAAAACCATATTTGATGTTGTTGTTAAAATGTATAAAGAAACTACATTGTTAGAAGAAGTTCACACTTTTTTAGAAGATACTAATATTAACTTTAATGTTGACGCAAACAAAGTTGAGGTATTGGTTAGATACCATTTGGAAGGAAAAACCATTGAAGAAGTTAACTTAATTGACTTAGTTGCAACCAAAAAATCAAAGAAGGATAATAATCTCGAATTAACCTTTGGAAAAAATAATGATATGATAGAAAACATAAAAATAAAAGTAAATGAAGACAGTTTAAAAGTAAAAAATGTGAGTGCCCAAAAAATTGACTTAACTAAAGCTTATCAAACTAACGACAATAAATTAATTTGTTATATTTCGATAATAATCACTATAATTCTTGCGATAATTATTATTTCGGTAATTATTAGAAGACACATCAAAAAAAGCGAACATTAGAAATTTTGCCGTTGTTCTTGTAAAAAAAATGCTAGTGTGGTATACTAACATTAAAGAAGGAGGCAGTAAGAATGTTCCAATACTTATATGTACAAACTGAATATTCTATTTTACAAAGTGCTTGTAAAATCAAGCCTCTAATTGAAAAGCTAAAAGAACAACAGTTACATTCTTGTGCGATTGTTGATGAAGGTACAATGTATGGCACCATTAAGTTTTATCAAGAGTGCAATAAGAATAATATTAAGCCAGTAATTGGCTTAAAAGTAAAATATCATTATAACGATAAAACCAACAACTTAGTACTACTTGCAATTAACAACTTTGGTTACCAAAATCTAATGAAGATTTCAAGTAGATTACAACTAACTAACAACAACATTGATTTTGAATATTTACAAAAAACAACTATGGGATTAATCGCAATACTCCCATATGAAGAATCAATTGTTCAAAAATATCTAGAACGAAATGATGCTAAAAATGCTATTCAAACATTAGAATTATTAAGAGAAATATATAGCGATTTTTATATTGGTTTAGGAATAAAAAGTATTACCAATTCTAATTTTATTGATAATTATTTCAAGCTATTAAAAAACTACAATTATCAATTTGTAGCACTACCTAAAGTAAGCTTCATAAATGAAAGTGACTATGATGCTTACACTACACTAAAAGCTATAAAGAATAACGGTGTTTTGGTTGAGGGAATCGAAAATGATAAAAATAATTATCTACATGATGTAAAAAGTGTGAAAACAATTTATTATAATCATTATGATATGCTTGAAAATACTACTAAAATAGCTAACATGTGTAATGTACAAATAGAATTTGGTAAATATCAGTTACCACTATATGAATCAGGCTTAGATAGTTTTGCCTATTTAAAAGAACTGTGTTCAATAGGTCTTGAAAAAAGAATGCAAAACTTTGAGTATTCATATGATAAAAGAAAATATTATGATCGCTTAAATTATGAACTTAATGTCATTAATGAAATGGGCTTTTCTGACTATTTTTTAATTGTTTATGATTATGTTAAATATGCTAAGAAGAATAACATATTTGTTGGACCGGGAAGAGGTTCTGCCCCAGCTTCACTTGTTGCTTATTCTTTAGGAATAACGGAAATTGATCCGCTATATTATAACTTGTTATTTGAAAGATTTTTAAATAAAGAACGTTTATCTATGCCAGATATCGATATCGACTTTCCAGATGATAGACGCGATGAAGTAATTCGCTATGTTGGGAAAAAATATGGTAAAAACAGAGTTGCGCACATATTAACTTTTGGTACATTTAAAATTAGGCAAGCTATAAATGATTGCGCAAGAGTATTTAAATTAAATGATGTTAAAACAAAAGAAATATATAAACATTTACAAGCTGTAAACACCTATAAAGTATATGATAACCCATCATTAAAAACCTTAATTGAAGCAAGTAGTGATTTACAATTATTAATGAACAATTATGAAGACATTAATAAAGTGTTAACAATTGCTTGTAAGATTCAAGACATACCTAGAAACATTTCTACCCACGCAGCAGGAATAGTTATAACCAAATTTGATTTAGTTAATTATACACCACTTGATGAAGGATTAGATGAGATATATCAAACTCAATATGAAGCTAAAGATTTAGAAGCTTTAGGACTATTAAAGATGGACTTTTTAGGATTAAAGAATCTTACAAACATTGCGAAAACTATTGAATTAATAAGAAAAGATATACCTGACTTTACTCTTCCTAAAAATGAAAATGATTATGATACATACAAGATGATGCGTGAAGGTGATTTGACGGGAGTTTTCCAATTAGAATCGGCGGGGATGCGAAAAGTAATAATGCAACTTAAAACATCTACCTTTGATGATATTACACATGCATTAGCACTATATAGACCTGGACCAATGGATATAATACCAAGCTTTATTAGAAGAAAATTTAATGAAGAAAAAGTTGAATACCCTCATAAAGATTTAGAACCAATTTTAAAAGAAACTTATGGTATGATTGTATATCAAGATCAAATTATGTTAATTGCATGTAAATTTGCGGGATACACGTTAGGTAGAGCAGATATCTTAAGAAGAGCAGTTTCAAAAAAGAAAAAAGAAGTCTTAGAACAAGAAAGAATAAACTTTGTTGAATCATCAGTAAACAGAGGATATTCAAGTGATACTGCTAATATGATATATGATTATATTGTTAAATTTGCGGACTACGGATTTAATAAAGCTCATAGTGTTGCTTACGCAAAAATCGCATATCTTACTGCGTATTTGAAATGCCATTACTTTGCGTATTATATGTCGACACTTATGACCTCTTTTATGGGAAGTTCTTCTGAAATGTTAGAATATACTAAAGAAGCAACAAAAAAGAATGTTGAGGTATTAAATCCTAACATCAAACTTAGTACTGATGAATTTGAAGTTATAAATGGAAAAATATATTTCCCATTATCCATCATTAAGGGGTTAGGAGAAATAAAAACTAAACAGTGTATTGAAGAAAGAACAAAGGTTCAGTTTAAAGACTATGAAGACTTTGTTGAAAGAACTAAAGATTTTCTAGCCATATCACTTCTTGAAAATATAATATATAGTGGAGCGCTAGATGATTTTGGGCTAACTAAAAAGGCAATGATTGAAAACTTAAAATCTATTATTGATCGTTCAAACTATGGCTTTATAAAAGATATGATTAAAACTGATTATACTGATGAAGAATTTAGTTATGGAATATTACAAGAAAAAGAATTAGAAGTAATTGGAATAAATATAAAGTATAATTTTTACCAACAATTTGCTAGTTTTTATAGTAAATATAATTTAGTAAAAATAGCAAATCTAAGCGAAAACAAAGAAGCAAGAACTATCGGTACAGTAAAAAGAGTAAGAGAAACAAAAACAAAAAATAACGAAACAATGGCATTTGTCGAAATAACCGATGACACGTCAAATATTGAGATAGTATTATTCCCTATGATTTATCAACAAATAGGAAAATTACAAAACGGAATGATTTTAATGATTTCTGGAAAGACCCAAAAAAGAATGACGCTACAAATCATTGTTGATCGTTTCAAAATAATATCATAAAAGGAGAATTAAAATGCGAGTACTTTGTTTTGATATTGGTGGAACCAATGTAAAATATGGAGTTATAGAAAACGAACAATTTATAGAAAAAGGTTTATTTGACACAGAAGCACAATTAGGTAAAGAGGTATTAGATGGTAAACTAGTTAAGATTGCCAAAGAAATGAAAGAAAAATACCAAATCGAAGGTATTGGAATTTCTTGTGCTGGTAGCGTTAACTTTGAAAAAGCATATATATCAATCGCGCCAGATGCGTTACCTACTTTCTCAGATTGGGATTTTAGAAAACTATTTATAGAAAATGTTGGATTAGACTGTATAGCAGATAATGACGTAAATAGTTTTGCGAAAGCAGAATGTGTAAAAGGAGCAGCCGAAGATTATGACCACTTTATTGTAATAACAATTGGTACAGGTATTGGTGGTGCCATTGTTATGAATGATGAAATATGGCGTGGCAAGAACTATAATGCGGGGGAAGTTGGTAGAGTATTAATTGGTAATGCCAAGTGGGAGAGTGTTGCCTCAACATCAGCTTTAATAAAAGATGCAAGACGTGCAGGTTTAGATGTTAAAAATGGTATTGAACTATTCAAATTATACGATGATCATGACGACATTGCTATGGCAGTAGTAAATCGTTTCTATGATTTATTAGGTACAGGTATGGCTAACTTAGTATATGTATTTAATCCTGAAGCTATAGTTGTTGGTGGTGGAATTTCCAAACGTGAAGGACTTGCGGAAATCTTAGAAAAATATATGAATTCACATCTTTCATATGGATTTAGAAATACTGCTAAAGTTGTTAGTGCCACATTTAAAAATGATGGTGGTATGCTTGGTGCTTATTATAACTTTTTAGAATATGTAAATAAAAATGGAGGAGAATAATGGATAAAAAAACATTAGCAAAAATTAAACAATGGCAAGAATTTAAGGAACTTGACCCAGATTTAAAAAAAGAACTAGATAGTATATCAAATGATGAAGCTGCATTAATGGATGCTTTCTACAATGATATTGCGTTTGGAACTGGTGGTTTAAGAGGTGTTCTTGGTGTAGGTACTGACCGAATGAATATATATGTAGTTAGAAAATGCACACTAGGCTTTTTAAACTATATGATAAAACGTTATCCTAATATTAAAAATATGGGTGTTGCAATATCATATGATTGTCGTAAAAATAGTTATCTATTTGCTAAACATGCGGCAGAAGTTATTGCAAGCAATGGAGTAAAGGCATATCTTTATACTTCAATTCGTTCTACTCCTCAACTAAGCTTTACCGTACGTAATTTAAAATGTGCTGGTGGTATTATGATTACTGCAAGTCATAATCCACCAAAATATAATGGTTATAAAATATATGATCATGAAGGATGCCAATTAGTACCAGATTTAGCAGATTTAGTTATTGAAGAAATTGAAAAAATAAGAGATATGTTTCATATTGAAACAATGTCATTTGATGAACTTGTTGCCTCAGGTATGATTCAAATGATTGATGAATTAGTTGATAAACCATACTTAGAAGCATTAAAAACTATACCTGTTCAACCTGTAAAAAAGAACAATATTAAAATTGTATATACACCACTTCATGGAACTGGTGCTTCTCACATGGTAGAACTATTAACTGGTGAAGGTTATACTGTATATCCAGTAGAAGAACAAATGGTTCCAGATGGTAATTTCTCAACATTGAAATCACCTAACCCAGAAGAACCAAGTGCATTTGAATATGCCATTCGCTTAGGCAAAAAAGTTGATGCGGACATATTAGTTGCAACAGATCCTGATGCGGACAGAATGGGTATTGCCGCAAAAGATTCAAAGGGCGAATATGTTTTATTAACAGGCAATCAAACTGGTGCAATATTATTAGATTATTTAGGTAAATTCAAAAAACCAAAAACCCATGGTGTAGTATTCAATACAATTGTTACTTCAAATTTTGCAAAAGCAATTTGTGAAAAATACAATTTAAAATTAGTACAAACTTTAACAGGTTTTAAATACATCGGTGAACAAGCCGCATTACTTGAAAATAGCACTGATGAAGAATTCTTCTTTGGTTATGAGGAATCTTATGGTTATGTAATAAAAGACTTTGTTCGTGATAAAGATTCTTTCCAAGCAACTCTTTTATTATCAGAAGTTGCTTCATACTACAAAGAACATGGCAAGACATTAATCCAAGTATTGTATGATTTGTTTGAAGAATTTGGCTACTATTTAGAAGGTGTTCACAACATTGGCCTTGCGGGAATAGAAGGTAGCAAACGAATAGAAAAAATTATGCGTTATTTCCAAAGCGCTGATTTAACTAGTCTTGCGGGAAAACATATTAAAACTTTTGAAGATTACGACAAATTAATTAAAACTGAAAATGGCAAAGAAAGTAAACTTACTCTACCTCAATCATTTGTTTTGAAATATATATTTGATGATGGTGGTTGGTTTGTTCTTAGACCATCAGGAACTGAACCAAAATTGAAAATATATATCGCAATTAAGGGTAAGACAGAAGAAGAATCAAGAGCTTTAATAGCAACATTAAAACAAGAAATTTTAAATATTATTGATAGAATCTAATGAGGAAAAATATGAAGGTAACTTTAAATTATAAAAATGCTCTTTCTTTTGTAAGCGAAGAAGCATTAAATCAAAATAAAGAAAATGTTCTAAAGGCATATAAAACTTTAGTAAATAAAACTGGTGAAGGCAATGACTTCTTAGGTTGGATTGAATATCCTAAAAACTATGATAAAGAAGAATTTGCACGAATCAAAAAAGCTGCAGAAAAAATTAGAAGCAATAGTGAAGTGTTAGTAGTTATTGGTATTGGTGGATCATATCTTGGTGCCAAGGCAGTAATAGAAGCATTAAAACCATATTTTTCTACTAAAAAAGATCTAGAAATAGTGTTTGCGGGAAATTCACTTTCTTCAACATATTTAAATCAATTATTAACATATCTTGAAAATAAAGACTTTTCAGTAAATGTTATTTCAAAATCAGGAACAACAACTGAACCTGCAATTGCTTTTAGACTTTGCAAAGAATTATTAATAAAGAAATATCATGAAAAAGCTGCAGAAAGAATATTTGCAACAACTGATGCTAAAAAAGGTGCATTACGCAATCTTGCAACACAAGAAGGATATGAAACTTTTGTAGTTCCAGATGATATTGGTGGAAGATATTCTTGGTTCACCGCAGTAGGCCTATTGCCAATTGCTTGTGCAGGAATTGATATTGATGCATTGATGAAAGGATCTTATGATGCAATGAATGATTGCGTAAACAATGGATATGATAGTAACGACGCAATGAAATATGCAAACATGAGAAACCTATTATATAAAACAAAACAAATTGAAATTCTAGTAAACTTTGAACCTAGATTGGCTTACATCAGCGAATGGTGGAAACAATTATATGGTGAATCAGAAGGTAAAGACCATAAAGGTTTATTTCCAGCTAGTTTAGTATATTCAACAGATTTACATTCTATGGGCCAATACGTACAAGAAGGTAAAGGATTAATGTTTGAAACTGTCTTGAACGTATTAAATCCTGAAGAAAATTTAATACTAAGAAAAGAAGCTGAAGACTTAGATCAACTTAATTATTTAGATCAAACTAAGATGGACAGTGTTGCTAAAAAAGCAATGCAAGGTACAATACTTGCTCATGTAGATGGCGGGGTCCCTAATCTTGTACTAGAAGTAGAAGAAATGGATGCATATCATTTAGGATATTTATTATATTTCTTTATGTTTGCTTGTGGTGTAAGTGGTTATATGCTAGGTGTTAATCCATTCAATCAACCAGGTGTTGAAGCATACAAAAAGAATATGTTTGCATTACTTGGTAAACCAGGTTATGAAGAATTATCAAAACAATTAAAAAATAGATTATAATATAAAACTAACTAGGTGTAGATTACTAATTTACACCTAGTTGTTTTTACAAAAGACGTTAAAATGTAATAAATTAACAAGCAATAAATTCCTAAATTAAAATATATAACTTGAAAAACATTCTAAATTATGATAAAATGACTTGAATGGTATTTTCCTTAAGGAGAGGCAAAATGGTAATAAAATATAAACTAATAAAAGAAGATCCAAGAAGTATGGCAAGACTTGGACAAATAACAACTCCACATTCTGTTATTGACACACCTTGCTTTATGCCAGTTGGAACTCAGGCAACAGTAAAGGCGCTTTCAAAAGAAGAAATTGAAGCAACAGGGGCACAAATAATACTTGGCAATACATATCATTTGTGGAATCAACCAGGTCATAAATTAATTGAAAAAGCTGGTGGTTTACATAAATTTATGAATTGGGATCGCTCTATATTGACTGATTCTGGTGGCTTTCAAGTATTCTCATTAGCAAAGCTTAGAGACATAAAAGAAGAAGGTGTTTACTTTAGACATCATAAAAGTGGCAAACCATTATTTTTATCACCTGAAATAGCTATTGAAATTCAAAATAGTTTAGGTAGTGATATTATGATGAGCTTTGATGAATGTCCACCATATCCTTCAACTAGAGAATATATGGAAAAGTCAGTTGAAAGAACTATTAGATGGGCTAAAAGAGGTCTTGAAGCTCACAAAAACAAAGATACACAAGGTTTGTTTGGCATTGTTCAAGGTGGAGAATTTGAAGACATTAGAAAACACTGTGCAAAAGAATTAACAGAACTGCCATTTGATGGATATTCAATAGGTGGCCTTAGCGTTGGTGAACCAAAGAGTGTACAAAACTATGTATTAAGTTATACTACTCCATGCTTACCAAAAGATAAACCAAGATATCTTATGGGTGTTGGTAGTCCGGGTGCTATACTAGATGGTGTTGAAAGAGGCGTAGATATGTTTGACTGCGTTTTGCCAACTAGAATTGCAAGACATTCCTGTGCAATGACATCACGTGGAAGAATGATTCTAAAGAACGAAGAGTTTAAAGAAGATTTTAGACCAATTGATGAAGAATGTGATTGTTATACTTGTAGAAATTATACAAGAGCATATATAAGACATTTAGTAAAGGCTGAAGAAATACTTGCGGCAAGATTAATAAGCATTCATAACGTTCAATTTTTAGAAAACTTAATGAAAAACATTAGAGAAGCAATTAAAGAAGATCGCTTCTTAGAATTCAAAGAAAGCTTTTATGAAAAATATGGGTTAAACGACAATGATAAAGACTTCTAAAATAAAAAAATATATTATAATTATTTTGCTGGTAATAAGTTTAACTTTACTAACAAATTGTAGTTGCAATAAACTTTCAAATAAGTATATTACCAAAGAAAATGGCGTGGACATTACAGTAGATGCAGAATATTTATCATATATGTATAATCAAAATACAATACCTAGTATACACTTTGATTATAATGGCGTTAAAATATCTGATCAATCTACTAATGCAAAAGTAGTATTTGTTCAAAATGATCAGTATGCATTAAGCGATGCTTTCTCAAACTTCTTAGAAAGCTTTACAGATGATGCAAAATTAATAACAAGATCTGTTGAACAAGCCAAAGAAACTACTGTCGCAAGAATTGGAAAAGACCGCCTTACTATAGATGAAGGTACTAAATCACTTGAAGAAATAATGATTATAACTTTAGAAGATGGTACAAGAATATCTTGCTCATATCGAACATTCACTAGTAATGGTAAGAAATATTATGCGTATACATATGCAGAAAATATGATGATAATGTTAGAACAACCATTTATGGTTATTAGAAGAGATAATCAAAACAAAATAGTATTACTTCCATTACCATATGATACTAAATATACAGTAAGTGGAACTAATACTAAACCTGAAACAATCTTAAATAAAGACACATATGTGGATACTCTAACAGATAGTGATTGCTATACTTTCTGCTATCCTGCCTATTGGTATAATCAAACTACAAATGAAGAAGAACTAATTAATCTTGCTAAAGACTGGTATATAAAACATTGCTCAGGTGAAGATACAATAGATGGATTTATAATTACATATTTAGGAGTAAAATTCAAAATAGAATTTAATCTTACAAAGGTAAATAAAACATCACTTGCAACAGAACCAGCCTTCAAAATTTATTGTATATCATAAATTATATAGCTAATTTAAAGCAACGAAAACGTTTTCATGTCGAATAATTAAACATTCATTTGCTTTTTGACGGAAAAAGTGGTATAATATAACGGCCAAGACTGTTATTATTTGCCTCATGTAAAAAAATGAAAGAGGTAATGCAAAAATGAACAACAAAAAAATATCTAAACAAACCATAATTGGAATAATATTAATAGCAATATTTTTGCCAATAATAGTAGTCAATATGGTAATCGTGATTAAAGGGGCGGTTAATCCAACTAAATTTCCAATGGTATTTGGTAGAGCGCCACTTATCGTTGAATCAGATTCAATGACAATTGATCGTAAAGCACGCACAGGTGCTTTCAATAAAGGGGACCTAATCTTTATTAAAAAAGTCAATCCAGAAACACTTAAGAAAGATGACATAATTACTTACTACAGTGCAGATGGTTCGATAATTACACACAGAATTGCGGAAGACCCATTTTATGAAGAAGGAAAATTAACCTTTAATACAAAAGGTGATTTCAATTCTCCTGTAGTGGTAAGTGTTCCAGCTGAAGATGTAATTGGATTATATACTGGTAGAATTCCAAAAATGGGAAAGGTTGCAATGTTTTTGCAAACTCCATGGGGAGTAATAGTTTTATTAGGAATTCCTCTACTAGTTATATTCTTGATTGACTTTTTCAATAAACGCAAAGCTGATCAAGGAGCTCAAGCAAAAATAGCTGAACTTGAAGCAAAGCTTGCAGAACAAAATAATACAACTGATGTAAATACTAATAAGAGTGAAGACAATGAAAAACAAGAGGATTAAAAAAACAAGATTGACACACTTGTTTCTTGATAATTGAATAAAAAGTAGGGGTTTATACATTAATTGTGTATAAATTGAATTCATTAACTGCTGTTCACTTAAGCTTACACAAAAACCTGTTTAAACTCCAGCATTATTTTTCAATGAAGTTTAGCAGGTTTTTTATATGCTTTTAGCATATAGTTCAAAAAGGTATACCTTTTTATACTATATTATTTTTGCTAATTTTTGTTGAAAAGTGGTGTATAGCTGTATCGAATTTGTTGGAAAATATATAAATTTAGCTAATTTAAGCAATACAAAAAGGTATACTTTTCTAGCAGTAAAGGTATACCTTTTTTGTGCTCCAAAAAATGGGGAATTAACAAAATGTTCATATTATTAAATTATTATAATAATATATCTAGGCATCTATTTTTAGATGAACCTCACCGTAGGGTGAGTTTAAAGTTGATATCAACGTGGCCACACACGATGATATATATAAAATAAACAAATACTTAAAAAATTTAAAGGAGAATTAAAATGAAGAAAAATAGAATTTTAATTGCTGGTGTAATCACTGCATTCGTTGCATTAATTACATTATCTTTAGTTTCAGGTACTTGGGCTAAATATACTAGTTCTGTAGTAGGCTCTGATACTGCAAGAGTAGCAAAATGGTCATTTAATTATAATGGTGCAGCTTTAAATTCAGAAACCATTACTATTGATTTATTTAAGGATAATTATGATGGAACAGTAGTAGCAGCAAATAAAGTTGTTGCTCCAGGCACTAAAGGTCAAACAAAATTTGAATTAAAGAACATGGGTGAAGTTAAAGCAAATGCACAAATTGTTTTAGAAATTACAAATTTAAATGGAATTCCACTTACATATAAAGTTGATGGTGTAGCACAAGAAGTAACTGGTGGAAAAATTATAATTGATGCGGTTGAATTAGGAATTGGTGCAGAAGCTAAAACTATTACTTTATCTTGGGAATGGCCATTTGAAACAAAAGATACTGGCGGTAATATTATTGGTGATACTACTGATACTAATTTAGGTAAAGAAGGAACAGCAACAGTAACTGTTAAAGCAACTGTTACTTTCACTCAAGTTGACTAATTCAAAGAGTATAAAATAATTAGTAAATAAATTTAGTTAATTAATTAACAAGCCACAAAACAAAATATTAATACAAGAACAAAGATAAAATTGTGGCTTTATCTTTGTTCTAACTGTTTTGTAAAAAGTAAGAATAGTGATATATATCACATTCTTAACAAAGTATATTATTTATATTGGTATATTTTGTTAAGAATATATATGAATAACATTAAGGGGAGTATGTAATATGAGAAATATAGATAAGAAAATACTCAGTTATTATTTGTATTTTAGAACAATAAAAGATCATGACAAAAAAGTTGTAGCACGAGTTAAAGGAAACACAATATTATCAAATGATGAAGAATTCTTGGAAAATGTTTCTAGTGGTAAGTACGGCTTACAAATGGATGAGAGTTTAAAATACAATATATATAGTATTAAAAATAACAAAGTTGTAGCAAAAGTAGATAAACATTTAAATACCTATTCACTTAATGGAGTTTATTCAGGTACTTTGTATGACATGACTAAATTCTTAAGAATTGTTGTTGGATGTATTGTCCTAGCATTAATAACTATATGTTTAGTTTTTACTAATATTGCTAAAACAAGTTCTGATGTAAAACCTATATCATTAATTGTGAGTGAGATTGATGGTGGGATTGTAAGTACAGAATGGAACATTTTTGGAAAATATAAAGATGACAAGGTTATTTATCCAGGTAAGAAAGGTGAATATTATTTTGAATTAATAAATAAAAATTCAAAAGCATTAAATATTGATATAAATCTAGATGAAGTAAATGAATATAGTATTCCGATGATATTTAAATTAAATTTGCATGAAAGTGATAATTCAAATATAAATGACTACTATATACCTGCAAATAGTTTGGAACTAAATAATATTTATATTCCCGCAAACAGTTCAAGAATATTTAAATTAGAATGGTATTGGAAAAATAGTGGCACAAACGATAAAGATGATACACAAATTGCTTCTACAGGACTTGCCACATATACAGTAAAAATAACTGTTAAATCAGTATTAGTATACGAATAAAATTTTGAAAGGGGGTACCCTAATGACTAAAAAAATAAAAATTAAAAAAGCTTATATCTTTGCGTTTGCTTTTGTGGTACTTGTTGTATTACTAGCTATTAGTGGTACCAAAAGTAGCAAAACAGATGCTAAGTATTTTACAGAATTAGATAGTGATGCTACAACAGCCCATGTTGCAAAATGGGACATAAAAGGTGTAACTAAAAGAGATGGCAAATCTATTAATCTTGCTGCAGGTTTTAGTAAAAAACTAAATGAGGGAGATACAGGAAGTTGGTATTTTCAAATCTCTAATTATTCGGAAGTTTATGCGGCAATATCTAAGCGTTCTAAAATACGTTTTAGATTAGACAATGATGGCTATACAGATACTAGTGTTAACGAAATAAAATGGGATTTTTTAGAAGATCTTTCAAATAATCCGATAGAAAATCCAATAAGTTTTGAAGTTAACATATACAATTCAAGTGTTGAAAATTTATTAACTTATCAATTAAAAAGCAATCCATCAGAAGTTATTTCATATGACGCCTATTCGCAATTAACAAATAAAGCGGATTATGATGAAGTTATAAATTCTAATGTTGCGAATTGTGAGTTATTTAAAACTTCAAGTTCACTAACATTTAAAAAAGCCTTCGAAAAAGATGAAAATGGTAAAACGATATATTTCTATTACGCTGATTTAAGTTTTGAAAATATTACCGATAGCCAATTAGATGAAATATTAAAACTTGGTTTAGGTGATACCAGAGAAGACGTGACAATGCAAATAAAATGGAATATCGGTCAAAACGTAGGTGGCGGTTCTATCAGCAACAATACTTACAAAATGTATGAACTAACCGACAATCTTTTAAACGCAACTTATAAAAGTTATGATTTAGTTAAAAATAATTCAATATATATATCATATGATTTGGTTGAAAATGCTAATGAATATAAATATTACTATGTTAGTAATTCATCTTCTTCAGTAGTTAAAAACGGATATGGTGCTAATGTTGAATATAACGGAAGTTATCTAAATGTAAGTAGTTATTCTAATTTGGTTGATTATTATAATAATTATACTAGTGAACCAACATTTAGTTTACAATCCATTACATTCGACTACTATGATAATAAATGGAATTCAAAAGATGCAACAATAAGTGCGTTATCATCCAAAAAATATAGTGAATTGACCATTGATGATATTGCTAAATTAGAAAGCTGTTCAGTATATGAAACACATTATTTTGCTTATAACTATTCAACTGCCGATTTAAATAACTACGCTAATTATATGAATTATAAAAATTATAAATCATTTATCGAGAACACAAAATTCATAACAAATGATGCTACTAGAATATTTGATGTTAATAAATATCAAATTACAGATAGAGTAACTGCTACTGGTAATGATTATATTGTTACAAGTGTTAGTAGTCTTAATGCTAAACAATATTTAGATACATTTAAAAATAATGAACCAGTTTTTACAATAGCTAATAAAGAAGTTACATTTAGTGAATTAACTACTAGTGATATTACAACAATTACAAGCGATACCTATAGTAATTTAGTTTATAATCAATATTTAAAATTTTTAAATGATTGTAAATATGAGTCTAATAATAATTCGCTTGGTGCCACATCTAAAGCTAAGATAAAAGAATACTATGAAATAGGTACAACGACATATTGTATTGTAACATTTGACAATGATGCTAAAACGTATTTAGATGGATTAACAAATAATGAACCTGCATTTATATTCAATGCAACGACCGTTTATTATAGTGATTTAACTCCAACTCAGAAGAATTTACTAAATAGTTATAACGATACCAATACACTTACTGATTTAAAAAATTTAGTAGATAAATATCGTTATTTAGAACATTATAATTATCTTACTAAATCAACAACAATTGAGGAATCATTTGTTATTGATGGTAAAACTTATTATATAGTTTCTACTAAACTTAACTTGTATGAATATAATGTATATTTCCACTCTAATCCTATTGGAGAACCATTATTTACTTTTACTAATGCGTTAGGGAAAGAAATAACTGTAAGATATAAACTATTAACTACAGAACAAAAAAATACGATAATGGGTTATACAGTTTCAACTAATCCAACCTATAGTGAATTAACAAAAATGATTGAAAAATTAACTTTAGAACAATATGAAAAGTTTGTTTTAGATAATATAAAAGCAATGACTAATGCATCATATTTGGAATATGGTTTAAAGTGTAGAATTGAATTTGAACTATATGTAGAACAGGTTGACTAATTATGGCTAGAAAAATCTTTCGTGTTTTTGAAACCATTATCTTTATTGTTATGATTATTATAATTATCTTGTGTTGTATATATATTGTAAAAAGAAAAATTGATAAAGAGAATCCAACTAAAATGTTAGGCCATTATACTTTTGTGGTTATATCTGATAGTATGTATAATCCAGAATATAAAGAATCAATTTCTAGAGGTGATATGGTTTTTGTAAAACCTAGAAAGAATGCAGAATACCAAGTAGGCATGATTGTAGCGTATCAAAAACCAGGCGATAGTAAACCAACTACGCATCAAATAATTGCTAGAAATGGCGATATGGTTATAACAAAAGGAATAAATGCTAATAATGATCCTGATCCTGAATTTGATGTCAACTATATTATAGGTGAGGTAACTTCAGTTTGGCGAGGATATTCAAAAACGGTAAATTGGATAAAATCACCTATTGGAATTGTAACTATTGCGCTTATTGGTTTTATACTAATTGAAGGTTTAAATTTAATTGATAAATATTTAAAGAAAGTAGAAGGAAAAACTACTTCAAATAAAGAAGAACTAGAACAAAATAAATAAGAAAGGGGAAGAGGATGTTAAAGAGTATTTTAAAAACTAAAAAAATATTGTATGTGTTTTTATATGTAGTATTTGTTTTTGTCGTGTATTTAACATCATCGACTCTAGCAAAATACAGTACTAAACAAGATCCTAGTGGAAACTTTAATATTGGTGATAAGTTATATTTTTGTTATGAACGTGGTGATTTATATCGTAATAATCAAGTTATAATTGGAGTTCCAATTAATGAATATATTTATGATGAAAATGGCAAAGTGATTGAAGAAGTAAGAAGAATTGAAACAATGAATGTTGCGCCAGCAGATACACTAACATATCATTTTAGCGTTGCAAATGTGAATGAAGCAACAGGTGAACAAAATGGTGTAGCAGGATATTTTAAGATTTCCGCAACTTCTATATTAAGTATGCCCGCATATCGTAATCCTGATGGAACATCACAAGCAAAAACTTGGAACATTGCATGTACAATTTCTTATCGAAAAGTATATAAAAATGGTACCAAAACGCAATTTAAAAATTTAACAAGTGATGCAAATATTGATTTACCAGTCTATGATGAAAATGACGATAACACATTTATGAAGTATGAATTTCAAGTATATGTAGTATTAGATGATCAAGTAAGAGCAAGTTCAGATGACGATTACGTTGACGCAACATCTACAATATATTTGTTTATTGATGCTACTAATAATGATTAGGAGGTGCTACGATGAATTTAAAAAAGAAATTCTTTTGTTTACTGACAGTATTAGTAATAATAAGTGGAGTATTGTTTGCAATGCTAATCAATAGCATTCCTAAACCAGCTGAAATTGAAGGTAAATATATTAAAAGTGAAAAAGATGAAATTAGAGGATATTATACTTCGTTGCACTTTGATTATACTGGACAAAATTCAGTAGTTGTATTAGAAAATGGTGTAAGTTATGCATCGTTTAAATTAACGAATTATATTGGTGAAGATGTAACCAAACGTGATATTGAATATAATATAACAACAGTTAAAAAGTTTTATGACGCAAAAGGTAATGAGATAACTAACCCTGATGGTAGTGAGGACTTATATGTATTAGATGTATGGGGAACTCCTCAAAAGGTTGGCAATGATACTTGCAAATACGAATTTAAAGTAGTAAGTAATGATGGTGAAAAAAGAGGTGACAACTATCTATTTTCTTATGAAACTAGTGGTAGCATCTCAATAGGTAAAACTCATAACTTAACAGTTGAAATTAAAAGAAAAAGTGATGTTGAAGAATTGAAAGATACAATAGAACATATATCTATTGTAGTCCAACTTAATAAACCATATACACAAGTATATGTTATCAATATGATAGTATCTAATCGTTTAATTGCTTTTTCACAAATTGATAATACTTTATTTGATATTGATTTTAAGACATTACAAATTCAAACCGCAAACGTATTTTCACATGCGGGGAAAGATGAAAGATATTCACCAGATGGAACTAGTCTATACGATGGTAAAGCATTTTTAGTAGAACTTACATGGAAAAATTTAATTTTTAATGAAGATGATTTGAATAAAATACATAATGGCTTTGATTTAGAATTACAAGAAAAACTGTTAAGTGGTGATGCAAGTAATATAGATATAAGCAAACCTTATGTTTTTAGTATTACTAGTTCAAATAAATCATCAGGAACGCTGGTTTTATATATACCACAAGCTTCAGATTTTAGCCTTGATTTTTTACCAACAAATCAAAGTGACTATGAAATTAAGGCCAAAGTAAAAGTTTGTATGAAAGATAATGAATATAAGTTATATGATACTAGTCTTGGTGGTTATGAAATGGTAGATGATTACATTATTGTAATGTCAAGTGATAAAACAAAAATTACAAAATAAATAAGAAAGGAGAGCTACCTATGAAAAATAGCTCCAAAAGAATATATATTATTGGTTCTTTTATTATGGTATTGCTAATTGGATTGAGCATTTTTCTAATTGGTATGTTATCCCATAATACAAAGAAACCTCAAGCCGAAGATGGTTCAGTATACTATACTATAAAGGTTCCTAAAATAACTGTAGTTTCAATATATGTAACTGGACAAGGAGTAAATAAAACTTCTTCAACGTTATATGAAGACACATATACAGTAGAAGAGGGTACAAAAGTTGTATTAAGAGCGGTGAATGAAACTAAAATATTCACTAATTGGTTAATAACTGATGAAACTGAAACAACTATTATTGATAATACATCAACAACTGCTCGACTTGAAATAACCCCTAATCAAAATCTTGTTGTAAGTGTTAACCGTCGTGATCCATTAATAAGTGATTATGGTAAATACATGGCAAATAGCTTTGTATTAACAAAAGATAGTGAATTCATACTTCTTCAAAAAATATTTGATGCGGGAGAAGACATTTCAAAGATAACTAATGCCATTGATGCATATGAGTACTTCTTCAAAGAAAGTAGCGATTATCAAAATGAAACTAATAAAGTTTCTGCTATAGCAAATAAATATTTTGATATTATCCAAAATGGTTATTATTTAGTATCTCACAGTTTTTCTATTTTAAATGGTGGCTTTGAAGGAATAGGCAATGAAACATATCCTTTCAAGGGTGTCATCTGTGGATTGAATAATAATAGTATATCTAATTTATTTTTAACAATTACTGATGTAGCGGAAACAGAAACAGGGAATCTATATCGTGGTTTGTTTAAAATTATTGATAATAATGCCTTAATTAGAAATCTTAACATTAATATGTCAATTGGTGTAAATGATACCACTAATAGTACTGGTGTTGATAATGTTTATGCGGGGGGAGTTGCAGGTATAAATAATGGTGCGATTATCATAAATTCTAAAGTTACAACTAGACATTCAATAATTTGTCAAAATGCTAATATATATGCAGGAAGTATTGCGGGGATGACTAATAACGGAAGTATCGATGATATAAGTGACATAACTTGCAATCAAGCCAATTCTGCTTGGATAATTGAAACAAAAGCAATAGATAAAAATATATATGCTGGTGTTGTTTCAGGAAAAGCAATTAACACTTATGTAAAGAAAATAGTTGTTAAAGCAGATAATTTTTCAATCAGCACAAGAAATAATTCTAGTAATGTTTATAGTAGTTCAACAAATATATATTTAGGAACATTATTTGGACAATATATTGCAGAAAGTCCAATGAGATTAGAAAATATAGATGTAAACTCAAATGATAGCGTAAATTATCGAGCATTAATTTCAACAGGTAATGCGTATGTAAGTCCATTTATAGGATATATTAATGCAAGTTCAGATATTATAATTGGTAAAGTAACTCTAAATTTTGGTAAAGCTAAAGCAATGTTTAATGCAACTACAATTGATTTAAATAGTAAAGGAAACGTGTATGTTGGTGGATTAGCCGCTAAAGTTGAAGGTAATAATTTGAAAGCTAATGATGATTTTAAATTGTTTATTACAAAAGAATCAATTGATGGTAAATCATATAATAAATATGGTTCATTATTTACTGGTAATGTAACAATTGAAGCAATGCAAAATGGAACTGGTGATGGAAGTACTTATGGAAAAGCCATAACAGGTGGTCTTATTGCAAAGGGATATTTTGATATAAATGGTGATGTAAATAAAAAATCAGAAATTATTTTAAATGATCAATCATCAACCTTAAATATCAAATCGATACAATCTTCTACCGCAAGCACTACAAATAGTAATAAATCAGATGTTGAACATTGTATTTCAGGATTAGTATTTGGTATTATTAGTGAAAATTCTATAAAAGGTTATAATTTCGAATATATTAACATATATGCAAATAATGCAAATATAATTTCAACACGTGAACTTGATTCAAAAAATGTTGGTGATTTACATACAAGTGGATTTGTGACATATGCAAATGGCGGTACTTTCTCAAACATAAAGATGTTGTTAAATAAGAATGTAATGGAATCAAATAGCTTATCATATGCAGTTCAATATGGTTCTAGTGCTAGTAGTGTAGAAGGAAATAATACTTTTACATCTTCATTTATTGCTGAGGCAAAGGAAGCTACTGTAGATAATATTTTAATAACTAGCTATGATTATGAAAAAGAAGAAGAAATTGGAACGGATTTAAAAATATCAGCGATTCAAAATTCACAAACTGGTCAAGCTAACAAAAACTATTATTGTGAAAACTATGTTGGTGGTTTAATTGGTAGATTATTTGATACAAATGTAACAAATTGTATATATTATGGTTCATTAAGTGAAGATGATTATATTCAAATGCAAGGACATCAAAGTCCGGACTCAGCTTTTATTGGTGGATTAATAGGCTTTATTAAAAATAGTTCAACTGTAACTATAAGTAGCAATAGAATAATTAATGTAACAATTTATGGTTCCGCAACTTCAACTAATACTTCCTATAGTAATCCTGATATATATGTTGGTGGTGTGATTGGAGCTGCATATTTTGAAAATTCTAGTATTGCTAGAACAATAAAACTAGATGATAACTATTTATATAACTGTGATATAGTAGGTATTGGAAATGAAAGAATAGAAGTTTATGTTGGTGGTATAATAGCTGGACTTACTTGGGCAAGTTCTACAACTACTATAAGTAATTGCTATGTATATGGATCAAAAATAGTTGCAACAACTAGTGGTATAAAAAATAATGGTCATGGTAAAGCATATGCAGGTGGTATTTGCCCTTATGTATTTTCATCTTCAAGAGCCGTTGTTAAAAACTCAGTTGTTATTAGTACAGAGATAAAATCAACAAGTCAAAGTGAAGCAGCATATGCGTACGGTTTAACTGGCGGAAATGGCAAAGCAAATAGTACCATTAATAATTGCTATACAAATGCAGATATTTCAGCAAGTGGAAGTAATGTTTCATATGTATATCCAATTGCTGATGCTTTAAATAATAATTCTGCTGCCAATTATTATGTAAAACAAAACATTACTAATATTACTTCTAGTACATATGGGACAGCTTTAGATTTTTCTACTAAATCATTCACAACTTCACAAGCAGTTGATATTTTTACTGAAATGGAAGATTCAGACAAATATAGTAATAAATATTATCCAATAATTAAAGGAAAAGATAAATTTGAGGCAACTTATAATTCCGGGAGCGTGACTACAATTAGTCGTATTAAAACTAATGTAACTGATGTTGCTGAAATTTGGATTAATGCTAAATCAAGTGGTTCAAGTAGTAGACCAAATAATAGCATATGGGTTTCTAAAGATACAATTTTTGATGATGGTTGGTTCAAACTAGGTGAAGTAATGCTTGTGTCAGGAACATCATCAAATGATGCTTATATAACTGATTACCGAATAACTTATTCTAAAGATGATGCACTATATGAATATAAAGATGGCATGTTTGTCAATAAAAACTATCCATATAATAGTGTTGAAAAAATAGGTTATGAAGAAGCTGATACAAACGAACTATTTAATGGTAAAAAAATTCATAAAGAAATTACAATTAAATTAATCGATAGAATGCCAAATTTAAATATTGGTTTTACTTCAACAGGTACATCATCAAGTGAATATCAACCAGTTTTCTATGATAAAGATGGCAATGAAATTACTAATTTTTCTTTAGAATATTTTGGTGTATATAACTACGAGTATATTGAAAATACCAATTTATGTACTTATGAGTTTACTTTTGTTCCTAATATCGACTATATGCAAAATAACACATTCTATCTACAATTTAAAGTAGGTAGTAGTGATCAATACTCTTTAGAAATTATTAAGATAAATTTAATTTGTAATACTATAAATTTAGTTGGTGGTACATATGTAGATTATACAAAACCATTAAACTATGATGAAGAAAATATTGGAACAAGCGGTAAACCATATTTGATTAGAAAGGGTAGTACTACTAAATTTATCCCAATCATAACAAGAGGAAATGATGAAAATAATACTAGATTAATTGATGAATTAAATGTTGATAAAGTAACTTATTCAGTAGATGGTGGTGGAACTATTAATGCCAATGGTGAATTTAAGGCAAATGCTACTGATTCTTCAACTACAACATATATAGTTACAATAAAATTAAAGAATTCTGATGTATCAATAAAATTATACTTTAAATTAGTTGATAAATATGATGTAACGTATGCATCAATAGGCTCAACAATCGATGCCTTGACTTACGCGACAAGTGATGCAAATTACTACATTTTGAAGAGTACAAATCTAGAACATTATGGCGGATTCCCTAAAAAATTTGACGTTGCTATTGGCAGTGTTACATATGATTTGAATGAAATAATTACTAAAGGATGGATATATGACAAAACTGGTCAAACTATTAATGCTTGGGATGTAGATGTAGAATATTACGAATTGCGCATTCCTCAAAATAGTATAACTGGTACTATTAACATTGATGTTGAATTAAACATTGTATATTCAATTAATTTTGAACTTCAATGTGAAAACTTTAATCCTAATTTTAGTGGAAATAAGAGTAAAACATTTAAAGTAATTGCTGGAACAAAATTTGGCGAATATTTTACTGATAAAATACAAAAAGAAATTGGTTCTTGGGTAGATTCAGCTAGAGTATTTGGTTATGTGCCAAATGGCTTTTATCTTGTTGATTCCGCAAATACCGTAGAATCATATGGCGACAGTTTAGATAAAATTATTGAAAATAATATTGAAATTCAAACATCATATTCATTCTATGCAAGATGGAGCTTTTTAATAGAAATAATTGAAGCACCAGGTACCAATGTTGTAACAAGTTTCCCTGATAGCTTTATGTATAAATATGGTAAAGATATTAGTGCAGAAATGACTGATGAAGAAATTGCGGCAATAAAAAAATACAACGAAAGCTTGAGTTTAAATCGCGCAGTAACTATTCCTATTAACAATAATAGAGGTTATATTTTTACAATTGTAAAAGATAAAGGATTTATTGGAGAAGCTGAAGTTAAAGCATACATTGTATCAAAAGATTCTAATTCTTCAACTGAAAAAATAATCAAAGAAATAAATGTTGAAAAATATCATGAGAATATGTATTTGTATTACATAGCTCCTGAAAAAATAACTGGATATCTAGTAATTGTAACGTCAGTAAGTAATTCTGAAATAATTGTTGGTGAGAATACCGCAAAAGTTTCGGATGAAATTCTCCCTGAAGATGGTGTCTATACATTTAAATATATAGTTAATCATCGCAATACAGAAGATAGTAAGAGTTACATATATGATAGTGGTTTAACAAATCGTTCTAGTAATTTAAGCTTAACAAAAGACTTACTAATTCAATTTATGAAACAAACTTATGATTTAACTGGAAGAGCTATAAATGCAGATAAACGTAATTTACCAGCTGGCACAACAATAAAAGTGTTCTATAATAAATATGTAAATGGAACAAAAAATGATGCGGATACTACGGTTGGTATATATACTGTTACAAGCAAAAAAGGCATATCTGAAGTTAAACTTAGTGAATTTACTAAATTGAACAAAAATGAAAAAGCATTTGAAGATATTACTTTTGAAGAATTACTTGGCGATAATGAAAGTGTATCTGAAGTATATTACTTTGTAATAACACCACCTAATGGTTACAATATGTATGATGACGAGGGCTATATTGACAATAATATGATTTATGTTGGATATTTAGATGAAGCACGTGAAGATAGATATGTTCACGGAGTAAGATCAAAAGATGGGTTGGCTAATATTCCTCTAGAAGACCAAGATATCTCGCATATAACTGAACCATTATTATTTGAAACTTCATGCCAACAAAAGCTATATTCAGTTACTCCTTCTCGTAATACTACACTTGTAAAAAATAGCAATATTAATTATACTTTTACTGATTATACTAAATATTCAATAATTTCGTTTGATATCTTAAATGCTGATGTAATGTTAAATGATGGAATTATAAAAATGTATGATGATGTAAATAAAAATTCTATAATTAAATCTCACGAAATTATTAATGGTATTTTAGAATTAGAGTTAGTATTAGGATATGGTAAAGGCGATATTGTAATATATGCAAGTAAAACAGGAAGTAGTGATAGCTATGTACATGTTGCAACAATAACTGTCGATGATTTTAATTACAAAACATATAAAGTAACTTTTGATGCAAGTGAAGACTACCATTATTTTATGATTGATAATGCGTCTCAAAATGAAATACACTTGTCAAAAATTGGATATTCAGAAATAAATAAGGGATTGTTGTATGAATTTAAAGTATCTGATTTAGTCCAAAAAACAACAAGTGGGACAACTTACACAGTTATGAAAGATATCGTAGGTGATTCAAGACACGATGGTAAGAGTTTTATTCTAGCAATTCAATATAAAAATGGTAATGATATTGTTAGTAATTTACCAAGTACTGGTGTATCAATTACAATTAATGGGGTAACATATTTACCTTATGAAAATGACTTACCAGGAAGGCATACTGCTTATTATGATTTATCAAGTATCTTAAAAGATTTAGATTTATCTAGTATTGAAATTACAATTAACATACCAGATGGCTATACAATTTCAACAATAGAATTGTTGGAAGCTAAGTCTATTCAAAAGCCTTCAATGGCAGAAATTAGAACAATTTATACATTTTAAAAAAGAACGTCAATCTTTAAAGAGGTTGACGTTTTTGAAAAAATGTATATAATATATGTAATAAAATGATGTTAGGAGGAGCTATAGTGAAAAAAAGAAATGAAAAGACTTTTAACAAAAAGAAAAATGAAATAATGGAAATAAGTTATGATTGTTATGCCGAACACGGATTAGCTGGAACAGGGATTAAAACAGTAATGGATGCGTGTGGAATGTCTAAGGCAAGTATATATACATATTTCGATAGCATTGATGATTTAATACTTCAATCTACAGCTCATTTTATGATTGAAACTGAGTTAGCTTATATGAGATTAGCACCTAAGAAAATAGAAGATGTTGATAAATTTATTGATGAAACCCCGTATTGGGCTAGTAAAAAATATGGTAAGAAATATCGACTCATGTACCAAATATATACACATCCCAAATATGTTGATTATGGTAAGAAATTCTTTGATGGTGTAAATAATAGATATACTGAATATTCTGAAACGCTTGAGAAAAATTTAGGAATACCCAAAGATGAACTATTGCCACTAATTTTTATATTCGTAAATGCAACAATTCACTACTCAGTATTTGAGGATGATTTCTATTTAAAAGTTCAATTACAGTTAGTGAAAATGGCAATGGCACAATTAAGTGAAAAATATTTGAAAAAATAATTTTAAAAAACTAACAAAATTGTTACTTTTGTTGTTGATTTTAATAACAATAAGTATTAAAATAATAGTGCTTTATTAATTATAAAAAAGGAGAATCTTAATGAACAAAGTTAAAAAATTTTTTACAAAGCTTAAATGGGAAAATATTATTGCCGCAATATTAGCAATTGTAGTTGGTGTTTTGTTTATTATACTACCTAAAGATTCAGCTGATGTATTATGCTTGATTGCGGGAATATTATTAATTTGCGCTGGTGCTTTTACACTTGTTGCCTACATTTTTAGTGGTTTTTTTCTTGGAGCTCACTTATTAATAGTAGGCATAATGCTTATACTTCTTGGTACTTTCTGTTTGACAAATCCAGAAAATATTATGGAAGTATTAACAGTATTATTTGGTTTATACATTGTTATTGATGGTACTACATCAATTGTTGATAGTGTATATTGTGCAAAAGCAAAAATCAAGGGTTGGGGATTATTATTAGTACTTGCTATCCTTTCAATTGGACTTGGTACTGTCGTAATGTTTTCAACATTCGATACAATTATGATATTTGCAGGATGCTCATTAATTATTGACGGTGTATGCGATATTATCGAAACCATTGTATTTAGCCACAAGATTAAAGAAGCTAAGAAGAAATTATTAGAAGGAAGCAAAATTATTGATATAGAATAATTGAAAGTGTCTCTAAATTATTTAGAGACACTTTTTCTTCTATTAATAATAACTAGTTCATATAATTAAGTGGTGATTAATATGCAAAAACACAAAATAGATTACAGTATTTTAGTCGTAGTATCTATCTTAATAATATTTGGATTATTAATGGTATATAGTGCTAGTAATGTTGTTGCTTCCTATAAATATGATGATAAAGCATACTTTTTAAAAAGACAATTAATTTTTGCGATTATTGGTTTTTTCTGTATGATTTTAATGATTCATGTTGATATAAAGAAAATTTATAAATATACTATTTGGATATATTTAACTTCACTAGTATTGTTAATTTTAGTTTTGATACCAGGAATTGGTCAAGTAAGAGGTGGCGCAAGAAGTTGGATTGGCATTGGTGCTTTTTCAATTCAGCCATCAGAATTTATGAAGCTAACAAGTATTTTATTAGTTGCTAAATGTTTAAATATTGAACAAAAAAACATAAAAAAACTATGGCCATTTTGTAGAACTCTTTTAATTATTATTTTTGCTTTTGGATTAATAATGTTACAACCCGATTTTGGAACTGGTTTAGTATTAGTTTTATCATGTGTGTTATTACTATTTAATGCGGGGGGAAGACTTAAATATTTTTTGATATTAATTGGAGCAGGATTAGTTGGCATAGTAGTTCTAATTGCAAGTGCTCCATATCGCTTAAATCGTATTTTTGCATTTATCAATCCTTGGAGTGATCCATTAGGTAGCGGATTTCAAGGTATTCAATCAATGTTTGCTATAGCACCAAGTGGATTATTTGGGTTAGGTTATAACAATAGTATGCAAAAACATTTTTTCTTACCTGAACCACAAAATGATTTTATTTTTGCGATAGTTTGTGAAGAATTTGGTTTAATTGGTGGTGGACTATTAATAGTAGGTTTTTTCTTTTTGATAATTAAGATATTAAAAATAGCTATAAGTGTAGATGATAACTACTTAAAGCTTCTAGCAATGGGAATAAGTATATCTTTATTTGTCCAAGTATTTATTAATATAGGAGTTGTAATAGGATTATTACCAGTAACAGGAATTACTCTTCCCATAATATCTTATGGGGGATCAAGTTTGGTACTTACCCTAATGTTTTTAGGCCTTGCTTTAAATATTAGCCAGTATACTGAGGAGTACTAATATGAAGAAAATATTATTTACAGGGGGAGGAACCCTTGGACATATATATCCTGCTATTAGTTTTATAAGAAAAATAAAAGAAAAATATCCTAACACATATATTATTTATTTTGCAACTACAAAAGACCAAAAATATAGTGTTTTAAAAGAACCATTAATTGATGAAATACATTACTTTGAAGTTTCGGGCATTCCTACCAATAAATTAAGAATTTTTAAAGCTTTTATTAAAAATGTAAAAGCTTATAATAAAATGCAAAAAATAATAAAACAAAATGAAATATCACTTTGTATTGGAATGGGTGGTTATATAAGTGGTATAACAATTATGGCATGTAATAGAAATAAAATTCCAGCCGTAATTCATGAACAAAATAGTAGAATTGGTTTTGCTAATAAACTAGTATTAAATAAAGTAGATAAAATCTTTACATCATTTGAAAATACAATAGTTCCAACAAAATATGAGAGTAAAATAGAATGCATTGGTAATCCAAGATATGATATAGCTAAAATGGCTCCTCAATCAAAGTATCGTAATAAATATCAAATATTAATTACTTCAGGTAGTTTAGGCTCAAAAGTAATCAATGATGTTGCGATAAACTTTTTAAATAGTGAAATTTCTAAAAAATTTACAACTACTCTAATAACGGGTTCAAAATATTATGATGATGTTATAAAGAATGTATTACCTGGTAACCATTATCAAATAAAACCTTTTTCAGATCAAATGTTAAAAGAAATGGGACTTGCGGGGATAGTAATATCAAGGGCAGGTTCCACAACACTATTTGAAATATTAGCCCTAAAATGTGCTGCTATTGTAATTCCATCACCCAATGTTACTAATAACCATCAATATTATAATGCTAAGAGTTTAGAAGAAAAAGGGTTAATCTATATGTTAGAAGAAACCACATTAAAAGATAACTTAGAGAAAGCTTTAGAAGATATCTTGAAAAAGTATGATGAAATAATGATGAACTTAGATAAATATACTTTAAACAATGTATCTGATAGTTTCTTAGAAAAAATAAAATTATATATAGAGGGGGATTAAATATAATTGATTCATTTATAAAATATATTGACACTAATCAACTGGGTACAGTTGAAAAGAATAAAACATTTAAAGAACTTACCACTCTTAAAATTGGTGGGCTAATTAAGTGTTTATATATACCTAATACTCTTGATGATTTAATAAAAGCTTATAAATATATAATTAAAAATGATTTAAATTTCTTTATTATAGGAAATGGCTCAAATGTTCTAGCAAGTGATGAAGAATATAATGGAATTGTTATAAAACTCAACAAACTCAATAAAATTACGCAAATAGCAAAAGAATCATTTTTAGTAGATGCGGGGGCAAACGGAACTAAAGTTTCTTTAGAACTAGCAAAACTAGGCTACACTAATATGGAATTTCTTGCGACAATTCCTGGAACAATTGGGGGATTAGTTTTTATGAATGCGGGGGCATATGGACAAGAGATTAAAGATATTGTTCAAGAAGTTACTTTTCTTGATGAATTAGGGAATTTAATTACTAAAAATATTTCAGAATTAAATATGCAGTATCGTAGTAGTATATTTAAAGAAAAAAAGACAATCATTACGCAAGTAATGTTAAAACTAAATAAATTATCAAATAATTTATTACCATTAGAAAAAATTAAAACATACAAACAACTAAGAAAAAATACTCAACCTATTAATAACTATACAGCTGGTTCAACCTTTGAAAATCCAAAAGGCATGAAAGCTTGGGAGTTAATAGAAAATATGGGATTTAAGGGCTATCAAATAAATGGCGCAATGGTTAGTTATAAACATGCAAATTTCTTAATAAATTATCATAATGCTAGATACATTGATATGATTAAACTAATAAAAGAAATACAAGAAAAAGCTAAAAATGATTATGACATATCATTAGTATGTGAATGGGTTATTGTTAAATGATAGCCCATTCATTTTTAATTAACTTTAATATAATAAAATTGGAGGTAATAAAATGTATAATCACATAAACTTTTTTGACCTAAATAAATTAGGCCAAAATAAAAATCAATTAGAAAAAACAAATATTGAAATTGTAACCCCTATTGAAGCATTATCTAAAGGAAATATGGATAAAAACTTATATAACCAATTTGAAAACTATCAACCAGTATTATTAAACAAAAATAATCCTAATAATATGTTGAAAGCTTATAATTTCATGCTAATTGATTTACAACTTTATTTAGATGTTCATCCTGAAGATGAAAATGTAAAAGAACTATTCAATGAATATGTTAGAAGATGGCATGAAACAAAAGAAAATGTTCAAAAAATAAATGGACCTTTGTATCTTGCTTCAACAGCTGATTCTCAAAATTTAAATTGGGATTGGCAAAAAAAATGGCCTTTTGAGGGGAAGATGAACTAATGGTAGCTTATTTAAAAATGTTAGAGTATCCTTTAAACATCACAAAAAAAGACTTAAAAATGGCTAAATTAATTGCAAGCCAATATGGTGGTCCTCAAGGAGAACTTGGTGCCGCAATCCGTTATTTAAATCAAAGATTAACAATGCCAGATGATTATGGTAGAAGTCTATTAAATGATATAGGAATAGAAGAACTAGCACATATCGAAATGTTGCAAACAATGATGATGATGTTAATGAAAGATGCAACTATTGAAGAAATAAAAGCAGCAGGTTTAGAAAACCATTATACAGAACATGGGAAAGATATCTTCCCTGAAAATGAATCTGGTGTATCATTTACAACCGATTATATATCTTCAACTGGAGATGTAATCGCAAATATAGTTGAAGATATGGCAGCAGAACAAAAAGCAAGAGCAATTTATGAAAATTTAATTAGGTTAACTGATAATGAAGAAGTACTACAACCCCTATTGTTTTTAAGACAACGGGAAATAGTACATTATCAAAGATTTAAAGAATTATTAGAACATTACAAAAAAATGGGATATTAAAAAACACAAGCAATTATCTGTATTTTTAAAAGAAAAAATAGTATAATAAACATGTTATTAGAAATTAGGAATAATAACAAATCTATAAGAATATGAGGAAAAAAGATTTATGGCAAAACTTAAAAATGTTAACAAAAATTTAGTTAATGCAATCCTATACATCTTAGTAGGTATCTTATTCATTATTTTCAAAGGTAGCGTATTAAATTGGTTATTTACAATCGTAGGTATCCTATTTATAGTATTTGGTGTTATCGATGTTTTAAATAAAAATCTTACATCAGGTGTTGTTAGTATCGCTATCGGTATTGTATTAATTTTAGGCGGATGGTTATTCGTTGAAATCGTGCTAATCGTATTTGGTGTATTAATCGCAGTTAAAGGTGTAATTGCATTATTAGATGCAGTTAAAGCAAAGAACGTTGCAAATATTTTGGTTGCTGTAGTTACTGTTGCTGTTGGCGTTATGCTAATAATCAGTAAATGGGTAATGTTAGACTGGTTCTTTATTGCTTTAGGTGTTATCTTCATCATTAATGGTGCATTAGCATTATTTGGCAAAAAACTAGTTAAATAAGAAAAGAAAAAAGATCCACTTTGAAGTGGATTTTTTCTTAATTTATTTTAAAAAAAGCAATACTTTTTTCAAACAATTTAACATAATAAAATATACAATTTTTTAGTAAAAAAAATATGCAAAATCTTGTTATAAATGCATAAAAAATGATATAATTAAACACGTCTACATTAGAGAAAGTTTTGTAGATAATTTAGAATAAAAAAACTAGTGAAGGGAAAAATTATGGCAAAGAAAGAAATTTTAGAAAACAATGAAAACCAATTGACTAAGGAAGAAAAGTATCAACTTGCAAAAGAATGCTTTGAAAAAGAAGATTATGAACAAGCAGTAAGTTTTTATGAACAAGCTGCAAAATTAGACTGCGCAGATGCAGAATATGAATTAGCACAATTATATCAAGCTGGTGTAGGAGTTGCTAAAGATGAGAAGAAAGCTGCATATTATTTTGAACTTGCAGCGATGTTAGAACACGCAGAAGCACAAAATGCGATTGGAGATTGTTTCTATTATGGACAAGGCGTGCCAAGAAACTATAAAAAGGCTGTTTATTGGTATAGACAAGCCGCAAATAAAGGACATGAATATGCACTTGAAAGTATAGCAAATTGCTATTATCGCGGTGAAGGTGTAGTTCAAAATTATGAACAAGCAATTAAATATTTCACTGAAGCAGCTGAAAAAGGAAGCGTTTGGGCTAACTACTATTTAGGTGAATGTTATTACTACGCAAAAGGTGTAGAAAAAGATGAAGTAAAAGCTGCTGAATATTATACAAAAGCTGCAGAAGCAGGAAATACACTTGCACAATCAAGTTTAGGTGATTGCTATTTCTATGGTAATGGTGTCGCTAAAGATTTTGAACAAGCTGTTAAATACTATACAATGGCTGCAGATTCAGGAAATGAATGGGCTTTAAATAAATTAGCAAATTGCTATTACTATGGCGATGGTGTAGAACAAGATGAAGCTAAAGCAATTGAATACTTTACTAAATCTGCAGAAGCAGGTAATAAAAATTCAATGTGCCGTTTAGGTGATTGCTACTACTATGGTAGAGGTGCTGAACAAAACTACGAAAAAGCATTTGAATACTATACAATGGCTGCAGAAGCAGGACATAACGTTGCTAAATGTAATTTAGGTAACTGTTATTTTAATGGTTATGGTGTAGAACAAAACTACGAAAAAGCAGTTGAATTATATTTACAAGCTGCAGAACAAAATGTTGAAAGTGCATATAACAAATTAGGTGATTGCTATACATATGGTTATGGTGTAGAACAAAACTATGAAAAAGCAATTGAATGGTATACAAAGGCCGCTGAAAAAGGTAATGCATGGGCCCAAGACAATCTTGGTAGTTTCTATGAATATGGAAAAGGCGTTGAAAAAGATATTAACAAAGCAATTGAATGGTATACAAAGGCTGCTTCAAAAGGCAACAAACACGCTAATACACGTCTTTCAAGATTAAAATAATAAATGTTAATAGACTAGGTTATTTCTTTATTGAAGTAACCTAGTTTTTTATAAACATAAATTATAAAAAATAAATAAATTTTTAATAATCTCTTGCAATAAATGTCAAATTATGGTAAATTATAGTTGCAAAAAATATATTTCCTAAGTCAAAAATGGTAGACTATTTTATTTGTTTACTGCTAAAGGATCATCTGTAATTACTGGTACATTTAATAAAGGTATTTACGAACTGGTATTAACAAGTGACTATAGATGGATATGGCATCTTTTATTTAAGTGGGTCTAAGAAATGAGATTAGAAAAAAGATTGTTTGAAAGATTTTTAAAAGGTGTTAAAGAATGGTTGCCATCTTATTATGATAGTATAGTTGATACTGCAACTATTGATGATGTTGGATATAAAATGGGATTTGATAAAGAACCTGCATATATCTTTGATTTTGAGTTAAGTGATGAAAAAATAAAAGAATTAAAAAATCTATCAAACAGTTTACAATTCTCAGCCACAAAAAACAAAACATTTGATGAGGAATTGTTTAAAAAATATGATAGTTTAGCTGGTTTTATAAGTATAATTGACTTTAATTATAAGAAATAATATTAAATGTAATAGTAAATAGGTGATTGAAGTTGAAGTTGGTCAAACATTTATTGATTTAGGATTAAACTTTGTCACTTCAATAGCCGGTAATTATTTGGGTAGTAAGATGATTCCAACTAATTCAGGATGGTTCCAAACAAAAAAATTCTTAAGTGTATTTACTAAACCTTATGGTCAAAAAAATCTTAATGCAGACTGCAATTGGTGCAACCTTATCTGGAATAGTTAATTTTGTAAGAAAAAAGGACTGGCGCAAATGTAAATATAAACCTATCATTCCAGTTCCAGTGGTACCCGTACGTCCGTTATTTTAGAGGAGAATAGATGCATGAATATTCAAGAAAAAATTATTCAAAATTATCCGTTAGTTAATAAAATTGATTTTGAATTAAATTGTTATTTATTAGATAAAAGAAGATATTTAATATTTTGGAATGAATTAATTAAAAAGGATTCTATAGAAAAGATGTTAAATTATTTAGAAGAAAAAACTAAAAATCCCAACTTTACAGAATCTAAAACATTAATTGTAGTTGGTAAAACAAAAGAAAAATTTAAAAAGGTTGATTTAGTTTATTTCAATAGTGTTAATACACTTGTAGTATTTTACTTAATCAATGAAGAAACAAATGAGATTTATATGGATGATTCATGGATTTCATTCATAGGATTAAATTACAAAAAATATGTTAGAAAGATAAATGAGATCTTAAATAAATAGTAAAACACTTTTCCTAGAGTTTTAATAACACTTTTATTCAATATATATTAATAGGCTGTTTAATAGAAAAATGACATATTTATTGAATGTCAAAATATTCGCGATAATATTAAAAACATTATTTAAATCTAATTTTGTATAAAATAAGATTTAGATAAAATAATTATATATTATAATGGAAGTATTCTTAAATATAATTACGAATATAAATACAACTTATTAGGCGACATTTTAGAATAAATAGAATATAATATTAGCGATGTAATCATATCAAAAGAAGTTTATAACTATTCAACAACAAATAGTAGTCAGTTATTAAGTATAAATAAAATAAATACAAATAACGGAATAATAGAAACAAAAACAATAACTTATCTAGAAGAAGATCCATTTAGGCCAGCAACATATAAAAACAACAATCTAACATGGAATGGTAAAAGATTAACTTCATATGGAACA
>ERZ779725.32-NODE-32-length-98343-cov-6.027847_pt1 | contig 98343 bp, 95 predicted proteins | sample MGYA00511890_ERZ779725 | MGnify/ENA primary metagenome ERZ779725 (study PRJEB29588, sample SAMEA2148549) | human gut metagenome | biome: human gut; feature: human-associated habitat; material: faeces | place: Denmark | collected 2008/2010 ...
ACCATAAGTATTACAATATAGTACCACAGATGACGGAGTTGGTGTACCAGAGTAATCAGGAGTATCATATAAGAACAGTCTTGTACCAGTGATTTCAACCCATTTAGCTACATCATCACCAGGTTTACCTGAATCACCTTTCGATACTTGTAATTGCCATTCATCATTATCTGGACCAGGTACACTAGTGACACCATCCTTCATAGCAATCCACAAACTACCTTGATATGTAACTTGATCATAATAATTGTAAGTAGTATCAGGATTCCATTCTCCTCTATATACAGGAACTCTTACCACATCACCCGTCTCTGTAGTCTGCATCAGAGTACCAACAAACTTACTTTCTTTGCCGATTACAGTACGATCTTTACCAGCCAAAGTAAAGTCATCGATGTTATCATAGAAAGCAATTCTAGGAGAACCTTCACCTTTAGCTGAAATGAATATAGCATTACGTCTATCATTCATAGATGAATTCAATTCAGGATCTGCTTCTACCCTATGACCTAACAATAAGACTTTATCTCCTACTTCAGGATTAGCGCTACCTGGTTCACATACGCTTTTAGAAAGGACGATGAAGTTATTACCAACTTCAGATACCATTCTCCAATATCTCTTTACATTCTTGCCATCAAATTTCTGACAGATAGCCTGGTCTCTCACCCTAAACTGATTGTACTTAGTACCATCTTCGTCATCAAAGTAGCAAGTCCATCCATCACTACCATCTACTACTTCAACGATTTCCATATCAGCCATTGTAACTAATATATCTCCGCCAACAGCTTTTATTTCATTTACAATTAGTTCATTTACTGTCAGATTACCACGAACAAATAAATCATCTACTTCTAAATGCCATTTGGTGTTTACAGGCCATAAACTAGCTCCTTCACCATCCCAGCCAGATCTAAAGGTTTTGCCACCTTGTATACCTGCCAAAAATGTAGTATAACCTGTTGCCGTATCACCGTCTTTACGTAGATAATCTTCTTTTACTTTACCTGAAGTATATATTGTGCCATCGCTAGGTGCAGTAGTTTGTCCAGTCTTAATTAAAGGAAGAGACCCAGAACTGCTCGAAGTAATATTATCTATCTGACATTCCAATTTACCTAATGCTTGATTTAAGGTATCTGTAGTAGTTAAAGGATCAGCATTTTCACCTTTATAGTACCCTGATAATGGAAATATGGTACTAGTAGGTTGTGTATGAAAACCAGGTGCTTCACCACTACCACCACCATTTGCAATTAAATCTGCTAATGCTGTAATGATGTTTTCATCTTCAATTAACCTATTTAATAGGTTTTGTAATTGTTCCTTTGTAGACTTATCATCAATAGTATCTATCCAACCCTGTACTGTATCATTAACTTCAGTTAAATCCTTATCATGTTTATCTTCAAGAGTAATGATCTTATTGTTTAATACATCATAATAACTATTAATATTGCTACTTAGGTTATTAGTAACATTAGTATCTCCTTCTACTATCTTGTTGGATAGATCTGTATAATTGTTGTCTACTTTAATATCAAGATTAGCTACATCTTCTTCAATACCATCTACTCTTTCATTAGTTGCAAACGTACCAGATAAACTAGTTTCAAAATCATCTTTATGAATTATCTTATTAGTTTTATCTTGTACAAGAGTTAGAATATCATTATCTTCAAAAGATGTGGTAACCTCAAATTGTGATATCTTTTTATTCATATTACTCTTGAATTATATGTTCTTCTACTTCTGTTAATATACAATCATCATCGATATCTTTTTCTGGATAGAAATTAATTTGTTTTTTTAAACAACACATACATTCTATAATTTTATCTACATCTTCCTGAGTAATGGGAAAATCTTCATCATCTATTTTAGTACTAGCCCAACTAGATAATTTGCCTAAATGCAACAATAATACTAAATTGGTAATAGAAACTTTATCTAATTCTACATTGCACTTAGTAGACTGATTAACTAATTCCCCAACTTTATTTACATATTGTGCAAGTTCCATTACCACATTTATTACAACTGTTACACATTATATTACAATCACACTTTCTAAGATTTAACATATTCAGCATTTCTTTGTAATACAGATCCGCGTCTTCTGTTAAACCTAATTCTGTAGCATTATCATAAAGAGTTTTCTTAAATAAGAACATCATAATTAACTCTTTCATTTTGTTATCTAAGCAATTGCTACAGTAATTTCTTAATAGTTTAACTTCTGCATAATACAGAGATTCATTAATTTCATTCATATCAATCGTATAAATAAAAAAGGGACTGGGGATAACTTCCCCAATCCCCTTTTGTGGTTAAATTTATTTTCTAATTAAGCAGTTACATCTGTACCAGCAATGAATGACTTAATCATATTAACAAACAGAGCGTTTGAAGTGATCTGTCCTTGATTAACATAAATTTCTGCAGATAACGGAGTAGTTTTAATATACTGATTATCATTAGACAGATATTTGTTATCCCATTCGATTGTGATAGTATCGTATTTTGCATTCAAATCAGATCTGAATTCCGGAGCAATATACGGATAGATAGCATTAGCACGATACTGAATGCCTTCATATCCTAAGTTCCAATTTTCACGATCACGAACAATGTAAGCATTACCACGACCCGGAGTACCTTGAGTCTTAGCAATTGTCAGATTAGAAATCGGATACATTACATTGCTCAGTAAGCCAGAAGGAATCGTTGTCCACATGAAAGCTTCTACAGATACCTGACAGTAACCTGCATCTGTCGTAATACCCTGATTGTAAGGAATTTCCTTAGCATTCAAAGTAAGAACAGCTGCGCTAGAAGAAGCTACCACACGAGCACCTTTATGATTATTAATCTTTTTTACGAAGGCGTCAATCAAATCTTTCGGAGCAGTAGTCTTAGCGATTACTTCATAAGTATGAGTAAACTGACCCGGAGCTTCGTGAATGTCATTATAAACAAGACGCAAAACATAACGATGACCAACTTCCGGAGTAACATTAGTAGCCGTGATAACAATTTTATCTTCAGCCTTAGCTACGAACGGAGTAACAACCATAGAAGGACAAGAACCTTTCTGAATAGGCATAGAATATTTAATCACAGCCTTAGTAGTTTTCTCACCTTTTTCATTATATACGTCTTCTGTACCCTGGCAAACACCAACATAAATAGCATTAGCAGTAGCAGCATTGGCAGCTGTTGTCAACAGTTTTTTGTTTTCATCAAACAAAGCGATAGCACCATCAGCTAAAGAATCTACCTTAGAGAACGAAACCGGAGCTGTCTTAGCAATGAGTACCGTATTTACGTGATTAATCATAATTTTTATTTTTTATTATTGCGTTACAAAATTTCAAAAGTTCATCTTCAGAAAAAGTACCTTTCATCATATTCGCAGCATGACAAACCAATTGCAAATTATCTAAAGTATATCCTTTTTCAGGATTAATTCTGTCCAAGCTAACAGAATACTTATACTTGTTGCACACATAACGATAAGTCATATCGAATCCTGTTAAAGCACATTTTCCTTTTTGCTGTACCCAAAGATCCATTAAATTATCTAAAGTCAAATCAAAATACAAATTCTTTTTCTTTGCTCTATTTCTAGCGTCATTTAAACGAATTTTCATAGTATCTAAAAGAGATTCTGCATCTGATAGTTCTTTGACTTTTTCTTTTCTAACTCTCTTTTTACACTTTTTACACATGTAACTTGTTTCTTTTCTGTATTTATTATGTGCTACATGAAAAAATTCATCAGCGCTTTTATACATCTTACACTCACTACATCTGTATTTTTCTTTCTCCATTGTGTAATGCACTTAGTTAAACATCAAAGCGCTTAGTTTAACTGGTTTAGTCTTCTACTTTCCATGTTTCAGATTTCCGCGTAAACTAAACTTTATTCCATCGTATTTATCTCATTAATATACGATTGATATCTTGGATTAGCCTGATTTTCCAAGTATAACTCCGCTGCTAGCTTTACAATTTCTGAATGAGTTGATACTGGCATATCTGTATACTCATCAAAAGGAGCATCAGTCAGGCTAATCTTTTTGGGAGTCCTCAAGTATGTGAGGATATAATTCTTTATATTGTAATTACCATCAGTATATAAATGGATTTCATTACCTTGATATAATCTCAAAGGTCTTGCTGAAGTACCATGTAATCTATACTCTGATAATGTATTTTGTCTTTGTCTATCAAAATTCTCAATAGTAGCTTCTAACACATCTGTGTGTTTAGTCCTAGGTTGACCATTTGGACCTTTAGGCCAACAGTTGTTATTACTATAGATTACTGCTGTTTCACCTAAAGTAAACATATAATCTGTTGGTAATGTAACTACTTGTTCTTCTGGGAATGTTGTAAACTGATATGTCTTATTGGTTACAAGTGTACGAAGATCATCAATTCTTTTCTGATCTTGTTCAAATGCTGTACGCTTGTAATTAATACCTGAGTATCTAGTTTTAATAAACTTATCTAAACCAGCCATTAACCAATATTCAATATCTGCTGTAACTGGCTTCTCAATATTGTTATCAAGTAAACCTATTTCGGTTTCAAATGCAGTTTGTAATTCAATGAACTTCATAATTATTCTCTATTACTTTGGTTAGATGGTTTAGTTTGTAATCTGTATTTACCTTCTGTAATAAACATATTAACAGCAAGATCAACTATTTCACTATGAACAGATTCAGGTAATTCACATTTTGAAGCACCAGTTGTAGTATTAAATCTTAATGGTTTTCTATAGTAAGTAAGAATAACACCACTTAAGGTAGTATAAGCATCTACTACTACTTCCATGTACATATATTTAGTAGTTGGATCAGATATTAAAGCTACTGCTGGTTGTCTTACAATTGGTGTATTATAAGCAGTCTTCATAAACTTTGGTAGATCCCTATATTTTACTAATTGATTATCTACTTTAGTTTCAGTAGTATACTGCTTATAAGTACCTTTTACTTTACTTACTGAATGCACATATAAGAAATATTCATCAGTAGTAGAATAAGGCAATCTATATCTAGCTATACCATTTGATGTAGAACCGCTTTGAGTGAGTTCTCTTTCAACCAATAAACTTTTAATAGAATCTGTGTTTCTAGTTTGAGTATTGGTTTCAATCTCCATTTGATCATCACCGACATAGTTCATCATTACATAGCGATCCTGTGCTTCATTAAGTATAGAAAAGATTAAATCTGAATTAGGTTTGTTTTCTATAGTAAGATCTGGACTAATAAGTTGGAGTCTACGTTCAAACTCCATTTGCATTTCCTTGCTACTCATATTATTCTGCTAATTGTGCCACATACTGTGGGTGTGATTGAACTCTTGGTGATTCAACATTTTCTAATGCCATATCAGCAGCTAACTTAACTACTTCATATTGCATATACTCTGGTATTTCATCTAATGTAGATGTAATATCCTGATTATTAATCTTACGAGGATATGCTAAGTAAGTTAAGTCGATAGTATAGGGACCTGTCATAAGATCCCTATCCACGAATACTATCAACTTGTTATCCTCTAATATAGCAACAGGCTCTTCTATCCAAGGTTTATTATTATAAGTTTCTAAGAACCTTAAAGCATTCTCATGACTTATCAATTTAACATTGGCTAGTTTACTACCAAAATGTAAAGTGCCTTGTATGAAGTACATACGCTTATCTTGTGTATCACTACCGTACTTAATACTTGATTTAAAATCATTAAGCGTTAATCTGTTATTAGTAGTTTCACTAAGCAAAGTTAACCCTTTGTCTGTTCTTACTAGACCTTCTAAATCTGCTACACGTTTAGTATTACCTTCAAAAGAAGTTTGTATAGTATTATTACCAGTAAACTTAGTAGCTATTTTACTTAGATAAGCAGTATATAACCAATAATCTATTTCTTCTGGTAAGAAAGAAGGACATCCAGACATGCCTATATTAACAGCATTCTTGTCAGCTTCTACTTTAAATGCAATATGTGCTTCTGCTATTGTCATATTTACTTGGATTCTATTTCTTGCATGATAGCTAATCTAATATCCTGATTTTTCTTATCATCAAGCATTAGTACAGCTTCATCCATACTACGTCCAATTACATCAGTGCCATAGTAATATAAGTTCTTATTCTTACGAATAATATTCTTGCTAATAGCTGCTTCAATCAAGTATTGAGTTTCTTTATTCTGGTTGTTGACCCAAAGTAAGAGATACTTCTGAGGATCTGCTTCAATTAACTCATTAAGCTTACTTTCTACTAATTCACTAGAAATAGAATCAGATTTGATACCATAAAGTCTAAGACATTTACGCATTTCTTCAAGTGACATCTTAGTAAAGTTAGCGTAAGCTTCACGTTTAACTTTAAATTTCTTATTATTTTCTTCAGCTTCCGCTTCAGAATTAATCAATACAAAATCATTACTTGGTTTGATATTAGCTGTTCCACAAGCTACTCTCTTGTGATTCTTGAGAAACAAATATGCAAGTTCGTCTTCAGGTCTTTCTGTATGTAAGTAATAATCTTTATTACCAACTTTGATAGCATAAGTAGTCCAGAAAGAACTATAAGGAGCTAAATGACCTTCAGGATAACCGATAGCTTTCTCTAATCTACGAGCATCTTCTTCTGTTAAACCTGTATACTTGTTACCTGATCTTGTCCAATATGACGCGATGTATTCAGAACAATTTTTAAACTTTGCAATCCCAGACCAGGGATTAATTCTAATAAATCTTAACGTTGCTTCCATATATTTATATAAATATAGATTTTAAACCTGTTAATAAAAATATAGGGGCTGTTACGCCCCTATAAATCTTTATCATATTTTATCGGCGTATTTGTATATACACTGAATTATGCTTCAGCATCCATAATAAGTTCACCACAACCACGCGGATCTCTTACCATAATACCCATTTCACCTAAGAAGTGAACTGTGTAACCATCCTTTGCATTAGAACGCAAAGTGTTGATAGATTTAGCAGGACCTGCAGGAGAGATAGAACCACCAGTATACCACTGCATGAATTCACGACCTTTACGTACTACCTTAACAATGTTTGCTTCACCATCACGACGGCTAACATCCAAGAAAGTAAAACGATAAGATTCCAGCGGCTTACCAGAAATTGGGTGCAACAGACGGTTGTCTGTAGTATTATCATACAGCGGGAAGTGTTTCAGTGTCAATTCAATACCGTTAGTCATCTTGTAAGTTACAAACTGACCACCAAGTGTCAATTCCTGACCACTACCACTTACGAACTTAGTATCGATCAAGTTCATTGTAGCTGCTTTCTGTTTCAATACACGGTCAAATTCACGAATACCCATTTCACCAGTAAGTGCAACGAATTTACGTTCATTAGTACCAAGTACATTATAAGACAGATCAAATAAGAAGTCTTCCAGCAATTCAGCTGTCAACTCAGTATAATAACGTCTGTTAGACGGAGCGATCTGTTCCAAAAGACCAGCAGGCAAATAAACCGGACGACCGTTAGTACCTTTCAGAGAGAAAGTACCATCCTGGTTACGATTAGACTTAGAGTAAACCATCATCTTTTCGCAACGTTTACGCCATTCACGCAATGCTGTCCATTCCTGATAATCAGACCACAAATAAGATTTCTTACCTGTTTTAGGATCCTTCAATGCAATCCACAGAACAGTTGCATAAGCTGTACCAGTAATATCATAGCTCAAACGAGTTGTGAACAGGTAGTTACGCATCTTGAACTGAGTATTGTAGTTCAGGATATCTGCTTCTTCACTATATTCTTCGTAAGCAGAACCCAGACGTGACATTTCACGACCAGCCAACAGATACTTACCAGGAATATAAGAATTAGACTGACCATCTGCAATAAACATAGTATAGCACCACAGGTTACCGTCCTGGATAGGAGCACCAGAAATACGTAACTGATATTCCTTGTCATCAAGTACTACAATAGCACCCGGACCAAACCATTTATCTTCTACCCAAATCTGGATAGGTGTGTTACCAATACCTGCCATAATAGTGTCAGCATTAGCGGCAGTAATTTCTGTACCCTGCCATTTAGCAGAGCGAATTGTTACAGCTCTATCGGTATCGATTTCTACGTACCATTCATACGTACTCTGGTCAATGGTCATTACATTACCAAGACCACCCGTAATAGCATCAATAGATGTGCCATAAGCACCATCTTTAGCAGCAAAAACGTAAGATACGATACGTTCTACTTCATAAGGTCTTGATAACATTGCTTCTGAAATCTTATTTTCGTCAATAAGATCTGAAAACCATCTACTTTTACCGATTTGCAAATTATTCAGAATTCCGTTATCCATAAATTAATTTATATTTTATATATTATTTAAACTACGTGCTGCGATACTCCAGATAGAGTTTGGTGAACTAGTGTGAACTTTCTTTGAGTTTTTTGAACTACCCGTGTTTTTTAAGCTTTGTTTAAGTGTTTTTATAGCAGAGCTAGTTCCAATTTTTTTAGCAGTATCTAGCAAAGTGTCACCCTTCATAGTAAAATAGGCTGACTCAATTAAATTTTTGACGCTCTTAGAATAGTCTTTTTGATATTGAGTAAGACCATCAGCGTCAGCTTTAAAGATATAATTCAGTAGAGCTTTCTTATCTTTTTCAGGAATAGCTATACCACGTATATCTTTTAAAGATTTAATGTTGGTGACAACGTCATCTACAAATCTTTGTTGGCGCTCTACTCTCTGTTCATTTTCCTTTTTTTGTTGCGCTAATAGCTGTTCCTTTCTCTCTTCAGCTATATCCTTCATAGCTTCCAATGCATCTTCAGCTTCATCTTCAAGGATACCAGCATCTTCATACTTTTCAATTTTACGAGCAATTTGCTTCTCATTAAATCCTTTAGCAGCAAGCAATTCTCTTACAATTCTCTTTTGATTTTCTTCAATAGTGGTATCAAAAGTCTCATAATCAATTGCAGGAGCAGCTTTGAAATAATCTTCAAGCTTACCACCATTGCGTACAAATTCATCCAACTGAGCAACTTCTTCACTAGCATACTCTGGTGTAGAATTCTCCTCAATCATCTCTCTAAAATATTCACAGAGCTCTTCTACTGTAGAAGGTTTATCTTCTCCTTCTTCTACTTCAAGACCCATTTCTTCTGCTACAGCATCAAAGAATGCAGTTACTTGAATACCTTCATTATCCAATTCTTCTCCTTCAGTAGGAGTATCTACTACACTATCTTCTTTCTCTTTAGTATCTACTACTTTATCATCTTTAGCAGGTTCCTCAGTAGGATCTTCTACTACTGGTTCTTCTGTTCCTTTTTCTTCCTTTTCTGGAGTCTTAACAGCATCATTTCCAAATACGTCTTTTACAGAAGGAGCCTTATGCTGTCTCTGCAAACGTGCAATCTCTTCATCACTAATCTCTCCCTGTTCTTCACGTAGATTTCCTGTTACTAAAGGATTATTATCTATAGTATTAGATGAAAATACATCTGCTACTGCTTCCCAACCTAATAGTTGATTACTATTGTTATCCATAATTATTATTAATTAGATTTATTATTTTGTTTTTCTCTTAAAAATTCTGCTCCACCTAGACCTATTGTAGGAAGTAACCATTCCATTGGTACTAATCTATTAAGTCTATCTATATATCTCTGTTTGTCAATATACAAATCGTATTGATTTCTAACAGCACCGTTAGCTCTACCACTTCTAAAGTAATCTAGAATCATATTCTCATCTACAGGGTCACTCCATTTACTAATTTTATTAGAATCTTTTAATTCCTTAGTAGTATAAGTGTTATCTGGATCTGCTAAATATCTAAGATAAGGATTTGTAATATAATCTACACCAGGTTCAGCCTCATACTTTATTGAGCCAGCTATACCATCTGCCATATGACCTAACTCATGATTTGCAGTACCGGGCATATAAGTAGATGGGTCAAGTACTATACTATAATCATCAACATTACTAGATGTAAATCCATCTTGAATGTTTTTCATGTTAGCCTTGCCATATATATTATCACCCATCGAGCCATAAGATACATAATCTTTCCTACCAGTTATTTCTTTATAAGCAATATCGGAATAAGCCTTTTCGTAATTAGTATTATAAGCCTTATCAATCTCTCGTACTAACTTACGAGTATCCTCATCAGGGTATAGTGCTTGATCAACACTTCTTAATATCTCATTACTATACTGATTTTTATTAACTGCTTCACGATACCAAGTATCCTGCAACATGGCTGCTTGTGTTTCTATATCTTTTGGAGGTTTAGCTGGATTGTAGTTTCTCTCTCCAGAAGGAGTACGTTTAGCTTTAATAGGTTTAGTAATAGTGGGTGTGAATGGTTCTGCACCCCCAATTAATCTTCCTACTTTGGATTTAAACTTTTTTAATGTTTTACCAACACCCCAAGAAGCGATATTAAGAGCAGCATCCACAGCAGCACCTGTATAGTCTCCATTACTTAGGTCTTCAACAAAGTTAATTGCGTCCTTTACATAACTCGCAGGAGTTATATAAGCTTCAGGTTGAACTGTAGAAGCTTTACCTGATATCTGTTGTTGCCTCTTATAATACTCTGGAGTACCTGGAGTAAGACCTAACTCTTTTGGTGGCATTATCTTCTTACCACCATCTTCGTACGCAGGAATTGAATCAAATTGTGATTTAATATCAAGATAGGTAGTATCAGGATTTTGAGCTTTAATACTGTCGTATATTTGTTTCTTCTCTTTAAAAGATAAATCTGACCATTTCATCTAAAAATATTTCCATTTAAAATTTTTATATTTGCCTTTATATTTACCACTTTCTCCCTCTCTACACACTCTAGATATACCACTATTATCTATATTTAAGGCTTTTCCGGCATCTGTAGCAGATTCCCAAACACATATTACATTATTATTTAAATCCAATTGAATAATAGGAATTTTGTTTATTTGTAAATTCTTTGCATATGTATTACCTTTCATTAAAATAGATAAAGCTAATTTTCTTGATTGTGAACAGGGATTACCTTTTTTATTCTTTTTTGATTCTGCTATTTTTCTGCGAGTATCTATAGATCGTTTTTTACCTTTATTTTTAGTACTTACTTTTAATCTACCCTCTTTTGATAAAGATTTTCTTGTTTCTCCACCTTCTGTATTATTATATCCAAAAAGTGGATTATTAGAATTTAATGCTTTTATCAATTGTTTTTCAGATTGAATAGCTTCCTCTTTTGTAATCCCACTAAATATTATTTCGTGTTTAAAATTATCCCATCCATATTTTAAAATAGCGTTATAGAAATGTTTATTCTTACAATAACCTCTTCCGTTTGCCCATCTCTTTAATGGATTTTGTTTTGTTATCCCTACATAATATTTATTTGTTGGAGAGGTATGCAAATATACACAATAATTTGTCATTTGTCAAAAAATAAATGCTCTGTATAGAAATGGTAATAGTTTTTATCTTTACATACTTTAGAATGTAATCCTGCATGTATTAAACTAGGTAAACCTATTACTAATAAATACAAAGGACCTAATCGTTTTGATTGTTTTGTGTGTCCCAATTCATGATGCAAATGCTTAGGATTATTAACGATAATATACTTACCAAGGGTAATACCACCAGCCATTTGAGGACTGAGCTTACACTTAATACCATCCCCACAAATTTCTTTAGTACATATTTCATGACCTTTATATATTTTATATAAGGCTAGCCCCAGTAGATTCTGGGGCAATTGCCAAATATATAGTAAAACTTCTTTCATATTACTTACCTGTTTTACCGGTTTTACCACCTTTCTTGCTTCCGCCTTTCTTACATGCCATAATTAATTCCTCCTATTTTTTAGTTTTAGATTTTGCTGCTTCTGCGTTTGTCTTATTTTTAATAGCTGTTTTAGCTTTAAGTTTTTCTCTCTCCATTGCAGCCTTATCTTTAAGAATCTGTAACTTCTTAGCTTCCTCAAGTTTCTGCTTTTCTAATGCTATCTTTTCTCTTTCAATAGTAGCTTTAAGCTTCTCAGCTTTATCAGATTGTTCAATCTTCTTAGCTTCTATCTGTTTCTTATTCTCAGCTTCACGAGCCTTATTAGCTTGTTCAATCTGTTTAGACATAATATCAGAGTAAAGACGTTGTTGTTCAATTGCTTGATTACCAATCTCAATAGGATCTGGTATATTATTACCATCTTGATCCATACTCTCAGAACCACGATAAGCATTTAATTGAGCAACAGTAATCTTAGTAGCATTATCCTGATCAATCTTGTATTTCTCAAGATCAAGCTCAGCTTCTTTAAGCATAAGTTCTTGTTCCTTAACTTGATTTTGCATCTGTACAAGTTGCTGCTGTTGCATTGCTTCTTGTTCTTGCATAGCTTGCTGCTGAGAGATTCTTTGATTTTCAAGTTCCTGTAACTTATTCTTTAACATAGATAGATTATCCATCATATACATTTCAGCAGCATCTACAAGACTTGCACCATTCTGCATAGCTGGTTGTATCAATGCTCTTAACTGCTCAATTGCTTGAGATTCTTTAGTAGAATCCGTTACAAAAATATCAAAGTCTTCATATGGGAAATTATCTGATACTGAGACAAATGCTCTAGTAGTGTCATCAAATATATAATTGAGATACTGTTTATCACTATCTTTCCATGCAGCCTTTGCAGCATTTAACAACATTAACAATGCTTGTTTCTTTACTTGGTTATGCATCCAGAATAAAGGTTCAGTAATATGAGCAGATTGTATTACAGATCTTTCTACATTACCTACTAATTCTGTACTAGAGATAGCACCTTGTCTTTGAGGAGTTACCCCAGACAACTCTGAAGCCATAGCTTCAATCTTATCAAGTAACTGTATATACTGAGCTATGACATTACCCATAGTAAGATCCCAAGTAGAGAATCCATTCCAACTTGAAGGTCTACCACCTTCCCTACCAGGTATATCCCAACCTTCATCATATGGGTTAATAAATGCAACACCTAATGCACTTAAATAATGTAACCATTTTGAAGTATCAATACCTAACCCTTTAGGTATCTGTGTAACATCTACTACAGGTACTTTACCTTTATCTCTAGCCATAGCTAGTTCTAATCGATAAAATGTAGTAATGTATAAATACTGTAATGGTTTCATTATACTAACTAATGATTTTGGTACACTATTAGTATTACTGTAAACTACCCCAGTATACGGTAACCTCTGTGAATTAAGATTGTTACTAGTAATATATTGATACTCTATTGGTTGAATACCAAAGTAAATGTCATCATCTGCTCTATATCCTTCCCATACTTCTACAATCCAATCCCATTCTACTGTTTCGTTTTCAAGTGGTTTGTAGTATTCATCCACTACAATTTCTTCAGGCAAACCTGTTTCAGGGTTAATAGTTGTTAAGAAACCTATTTTCTTAAAGGATTTCCAACACACATGATAAACTACTACATCTTCAGCATCACCATAAGGGTTGTGATCAGGTAGTTTACTGTAAATTTTAGTATCTATATGGTTCCAGTCATCAACCATATTCTTATCACCTAACCAGTTTTTACCACTCTTACCGTACTGATCGAATTTCTCCAGTAATTTGTTAAGTTGTTTTTCATCCATTTTATCATAAAACTCATCATATACCTGAGTATATGACATAATCATTTTATTACAACACATAGGTGCTTCATGAATGAATTCTATACCATCACAATCATCATACCAGAAACCTTTTGGGTTAACTCTATTTAAACAAGGTTCTCCATTCCTAATGCCTACATAAAGAACTTCTTCCCCAGCAATAAGTGCATCTTTCCATGTCTTTACAAACTCATGGTCTATATTCAAAGAGTTCTTCAAATAGTTTAAACTGTGATAAGCAGTTAATTCAGCAACATCCTTATAATCCTTAGTAAGGTATTCTTGTATTTGTTCTGGAGTCTGTATTTCCCCAGATTGTAAGGCTTCTTCATATCTTGCTTGTCCTTCAGGGCTCATCTTAGCCATGATTGCTGCTTGTACATAATCTAAAAGCATTTGCTTAGCTTTTTCTTGCATTTCACTTGCAGCAGCATCGCTAGTACGGCATACCTTAAAATTGAAAGGCCGTTTAGTTTCTTCACCAATAAGTAAATCAATCTTAGGTCTGATAATGTTATAATCCTGTGCCATTGCTGGGAAACCATCATCTTGGTTAAAAGGGTTAGTAACATATTTCAAATCCTTTTCACTATAGACACTATTGTATAAATCATAATAAGTCTGCATTTCTTCTTCTGAAGGTACTGTATCAGAATTAGTTATTTGTGATTGACCTATAATGTAATCCACACAACATTCTCGCCATTCATCAGTCTTCTTGTTATAAGGTATTTTCTGTATAGGAAAGCTATTTACTGTGCGTTCCATATTTAAAATGAAAATGTTAATATATTTGAATCAAATAATTTATTTGTAGAATCAGAAGTGTCTTGTTCAAACCATTTATCTGTAAATATAGGTAAATCAAACAATCTTTGGTTCCTCTCTACTTCTTGTTTTTGCTTTACTTGAGATGTATACAATTGTTCCCTGTATATCATTAATTGAATCATTGCCATACAATTATGTGTAACTATACCATTGGCAATATAAGTATGATTATTTTCTACTTCAAAATTATATACCTCTTCTTTGATATCATATTCATAGAGTTTTTTAATAGGCACCCAAAAACCATCTTCATCCAGATATACATTATTTTTAATATGCTCTGAAACTGTTTTAGAAAATTTCAAACTATTATAATAAGTTAATAATTTGTTAATGTATCTTCCTTGAATATGGATTCTTAACTGATTGTTTTTTGTTTGTTCAATTGTAGTCCAAACATCATTATCAATTAATATTTGCCTAATTTGATGTAATAGATAGTGGTATATACTAGAGCATTCAATATCATTCCGATTATAACTATCGTAATTAACATTAAGTTTTTGATGCCCATCTCCTTCTAAAAAACCAATTACTAATGGCATTAAACCAGATTGTAAATACTTTATTGTTGGTATGCATTTTTTATTAGATACACAACCCCATTCTGTGACAAGTTGATGTAGTTTTGGTGAGTTAATGCGAATTTTCCAATAACTACCATATTCAACTTTTTTTACACTAGAATGAAATTTTCTGTTATTACCTTTTATAAACACTTCATCACCAATATAATTATTAATTATATTTATTAATTTATTTACAATTTGCTCTTGATCTTTTTGTAAAGTAATAGACATTTTATCATCTTTTAATGACGCCCATCCATCTGATAAAAACCAGCCAATCAAATATAGTAAGTCATTACTTAGATTACAAGGTACCAAATTTTTTCTTTTTGGTACTAAACCAAATTGATATTTATAATTTAATTTATCAGCTCTTTCAAAATGCTTATACTTTAAACTATCTATTCTGTATTTATGTTTGACTTTATCTGTAGAAGCAATATAAATTGGGTGATTGTCTGTACAATGTAAAATTCTATAATCACCTAATAGTTTAAGTCCTACTGCTCTACCATTATGTACATGCTTATCAATCCAAGTTACCTTATTATAATTACCGTTTGAAGTTAATACAACGTCATCAACAGTAACATCCTGAATAGATTTAAACCCGTTTATTGTAGTTATTTGCGTATCTTTTAATATGCATCTATCGAAATTACCTTTATCATTATACATTATCAATTCCTGTAGTAACGGCTCGGATAGTATAGACTCAAGTCTCATATGACCAGGTTCTGTTTCTTCTTCTAGCCACTCCTTAATTTTACCTTCACCCCAAAGCTTTATTTCTTTATTCATATGACAACCTTTACGTCTATTTACTTTGGAGTCTCTTACTATATCCTTGATAATATCTGGTTGATCAGCTAGTAAGTAATCACAGTGCTTATTATTAAAGTAAGCGAATATACCAGTGTTTTGGTTTTCTACCATAGCCCTAGCATTATAATACATTAATAGTTTACGTACATTATCATAGAATTCTTCTGCTGTTTTTGGTCTACCAGTATATTCTGCTACTAATATGTCACTGTACGATTCAAAGTTCTGTATACGCTTGTATATAAATATAGAACCTAATGAGTTAGTACCGGATTGATCTTGATCATATGGGTCTAAACCAGCTATATATAAGCCTATAGGTGGATCTGGACAAGGATGTTCCCATATTACTATAGAACCAGTAGGATCTGCCATCTTTGGTAGAGGATACTCTGTAATATCACCTGTCTTTTTAATTACCCATTTAGGTACACCTTGTTCCCATACTAAATCACCAACTTGCTTGTGATTTTGTAATTTACGATTAGTTCTTATCCTAGCTAATTGTTTTTGTAATTCTCGTTTAGGGAATATATTACCAGATAGTTCAGTAAAGGCTTCAGCGGGTGTTTCTGCATGTTCTGCAGTATACCTGTCTACTTGTTGAGAGTCTTTAGCACTCTTTAATTCTTTAGCTCTTAGGTTAAGTATATATGCCCTAGCTTTATCGTGAAGAGTATTACCATCGTCATCCATATATATACGATTACCATTTGAATCACGTATATCTAGGTTAGTATGTTGAGGTACAAAGAAACCACATTTCTTACCACCAACTGCACCTTCATCCCATATGTTATCAAAACCAATACAGTTAAATGCTTCAGGGTCGTAAAAGGCTTCCCTTAAACCTGCTACATTATCCCCCTCGTCACCACCTGTACCAAACAAAAGCATTAGACCAAAGGCAACACCATCTTGTTCTACTGATGGTCTAGCAATTTCCCATGCAGCTTTTAATTCTTTGAATGAACCACCTTCTTCCCACACAATTAATTTAGCAGCTTTACCACGAACAGCATTTGGATTATCTTTAACAGATACACCCATTATTTCAGATTTATAACCCATTTCTACTTTGTTACCAAATTCATCAGTAACAAGCATAGATGCTCTTTTACGCATAGCTGTATTAGCTACTTGCCTTTTCTTACCCCATGCGGTATTAGCATCAATAAAATCCATATAATCCCAAGCTTTGGTTAAGTTACCATCTTCAGTAAGATATTGCTTGTTTGATGCATATACATAAGACTTTGAATTAGGGATAAGAAAGAAGTTACGACACAACATGGAAGCAGTTTTATATGAATAACCCTTACGTCTTGCTTTTGTGAGTACCATATGTTTACCTTGATTCTCTGCTTCCTCTACAGCTTGAAAGAAGTAATAATCGTAATCATAGAAATCAGGGAACGCAGCTTGTCTAATCTTCTTAGTTTCACCATTAACCGTAGTATAAACAAGTCTTTGAATAGGACAATAGTTTAAATAGAAATAGTTATACCCAGTAATGTAATCACCATCCTCTGCAGTATAACCATTAACACATCTATCTACTTCTTGGTCCCAGAAATTGTAATATTCAGTAGTACCTTTCGGATACTGACAATAAGAACCACTGTTGATAAAGTTTAATGCAGGCTGACGGAATTTATTTGAATTTTTAATCTTTTTGTTAAAATCAACTATCATACTTATATCTATTTATCATACCATAAATAGAAGAATATGGTATAGAATATTTTATTTCTAAATCCCTATAAGACAATTTATTTTTTATCCGATCTTCGCTAATTATTTTTTGTAAAGTTTTTGAGTACTTAGTAACTCTTTTTGTTGCATTTTTTGCAAGAGACGTTCTGATTTCTTTCTTTATATCTAATCTGTTATCCGTCCAAGAACCAATTTATAGTGCCATCTAAGTTATAGACGTTACCCTTTTCATCTATTTTATAACCTCTATTATATACAAGTTCTTCTATTCTCATATTCCGGATTTATACAATAATACCCCATACCTTTTGAGTATGGGGTAACTTATTTGTCACTATTCTTGATTTTCTTACTGAAATCAATCATATTGTTAATGATTAAACAATTTCTTTATACTTCTCCAAATTCTTTTATAGAAAGGCATTGTAGCTTGTTTCAATTTTTCTACTGCTGCCTTTTCTGCAGCTTCTTGCTCCATTAGAGCAACTTCTATATCTTTAAGGACTTCATAGTCATATGCAGGTCCCATATTAACAATCGTATCATACTGATTGTATTTAACTTTAACTGATTTTGCCTTACTAGTAGTCTTAGTAGCTTTCTTTTCCTTAGTCATAGTTATTATATTTTGTGCGTTTAACGCGTAGTTAGTTTATTTTGTTTCAAAATGTATTACTTACCGTACAGCTTGTCTATTTGATAGTTCGTATGGGTTAACTTCTGCACCACCACGAATTCTATTATTAGCTAATTCTTCTGATCTTACTGCGGATTCTAATGCATCTAAAGATTTAATAGTATTACCAAGTTTTTCCATACCTGCTAGGATTAATTGAACTTTCTTATCATCTAGTTCATCTTGTAGTGACTCTGCATAATATCTAGATACACTATCTAATTTTAACCTAGCATTCTTAAGTAAGCCTAAGATAAGAGTTTCATTGAAACTAATGTAAGCTTGTTCTGCTTCTATTACCTCTACTGGTAATTTATAATTAGCATCATCAAAAAGCTCTTTCTTAAGTCTTGGTTCTATATCTTCAGGAGACATACTTTTTACATACGGACTATCATACTTATTCTTTAGTACAATGTAAGTAATGTATTTAGTAGCCATTTCTTTATCTGCCTTATCGGCATCCCATACCTTTTTAAAGGCTGGGATACCTAGGGCATCATTGTGTATAACTACTTTTCCTGCCAGAATATCAAATAGTTTCATTTAACACGAACAACAATCACAATAAACTTTTTCACAATTACCACAATCACGTGATTTCCTATAATTGTCTCTCTTTTCTTTTAATTCTACTAATTTATTAATAGTAGAAGCACAAGGTACAATTATAATTTCAGGAGCTTTATCTTTTTCTATAGTAAACGTATTGAACAATATACTAGGTTCGGTAACTTCATATTTTTGACCTTCGTAGTATAATTCTCCAGCTTCAGGTAAAATGTAATAATAATTGATTATATCGTATTTGTCAAAAGAATCCTGAATATTTTTAAGAGAACCATCTTTACTGCTTAATAAATTGTTGTGTTTTAAATTGTAAATCATATTAATCAAATTTTAAGTATCTTAATTTATAATGTCTATTTAAAGCATCAATCGCTTCTTGTTTAGTGTAAAACATATTTACATACTCTGGATTACGATCATAATTATTTATTATCTCCTTCAGCTGCTCCGCTATCTCGTCCTGATTTCTGTGTCTCATTTTCTGCTGTATTATCTGATGAACCAAAACCATTTTCTCCTCTATCACTTTCAGCTAATTCTTCAACCAGAGTAGGTTCAATAGTAGGATAAGGCATAATGATCAACTGTGCAATCTTTTCACCTGGTTGATAAATAGTAGGTAATGCATCCGTAGTAAGTTTAAACTTACACATAATTTCACCTCTGTAACCAGCATCTACTACACCTACACAGTTACACAATGATAACGATCTCTGAGATACAGATGATCTCATAAAGATAAAACCTACATACCCTTCAGGAATCTCTACTGCTAAATCAGTATGGTATACTAGTACCATTTTACCACTCTTATCAAATTCCTGAGTAAACCTAGTGGCTGTTAAATCTAATCCTGCATCATTCGTATTAGCGTAAGTAGGTAATACTGCATCTTGTATTAATTTCTTAAACTTTACTTCCATGTTATTTTCTTACTATATTATTTCCTAATATTATTTCGGTCATCTGTGCTGCTAGATTTGCAGCATAATCTTCAGCAAATTGACTACGATTCGTATCCTGTAGTATCTGTTTCAGATACAGTAGAATTACTTGTTGATTCATTAATATCTGGTCCAGTTTCTCTTCTATGTTTGTTTCTTTCATATTCAATTTCCTCTACAGCATTCTTGAGAAAGTTTATTAATTCTCGTCTAAGCAAGTTAGACCTTAATACTGGGTCACCTTTGTATTGTGCTTCTAATGTATATACAAATCTACCATCTCTATCTTTACTCTCTTCTGCTTTACCATCATAATTAAAGATTTCTCTATAATAGATCTTGATATTGTCAAGAGGACATTTCTTAATAGCTTTGTTGATTTGCTTATCGGTGAACATATATTTTTGTTCTTTACTAGAGATAGCGTCACAATCAGCTTTGATAATCTCATTATAGGCATCCATTACTTCCCAAAAGTCATCTATTAATTTCTGCTTACGAGCTGCTTCAGGAGCAATATCTCCTTCACGGTGTTTACTTATCCAAAGTAAAGCGATACTATTCCAACATACTTGTGCTAGATGTCTACATCCTGTTTCTTCATCAAAGATTTCACTTTCAGCAGCATATAAGTGTCTAAGTAATGCACCTTTATATCTTTCATAACCGTTTTCTAGATTCTGCCAAGTATTATCATCATACTTCTTAGCACCCTCTGTATATACTCTAGCAATATCTTCAAGACAGTCCAATGGCATTAATTCCCATCTTGTTTTATCGTCTTTACGATCGTTCTTCATATCCATCTGGTTTAGGCATTTTTTGTATTCGTATTGCATCTATTTCAGTCTTATTCTCTAGTATAGCTTTACATATCCTGTGATAACCATCACATATTCTACCATAACTATCTAATATAATTGGATATTTTGTATCTGCTTTTTGTATTCGTAAAGAATGAAATATAAAATCATCTAAACATTCAATATCCCAAGGTAAGTGTGATAGATCTATGCCAACTAAAGGTAATTTAAATACAGGATATTTCTGCTCTTTACAATAAGTAATAAGTGTTGACGCATTCCATATTTTACCCTCACATATATATCTATTCTCTGTGATTCCAGAGTCTTCAAATATTACTCTTGGGTTCTTGTCTTTCTTTGCTAGCATATTTCTTTTTTAGTTTTATTTTAAAAAGATAACCAAACATAATAGACTTTGTATCATCATTACTTGCTATTACGTTAGAAGCAAACTTGAAAGGATGATTACATATTACTTCTATTACTTGATATGGTATGTTATATTTATTAGCTAATTGAGTATATATGCTAGTTCTTTTTTGAGAAGTCATATACTACTTTGTATTCTTTATTCTGGAGTAAATCATCAAAGGTTGATGATGTATCAATAGAACCTGGTCTAATAGTATTAACAATTATCTTTAAAGTATCAAGTGCTGTGTTATCAGCATATACTTTAATGCTTTGTAACTTCTTTGCTTCTTGTTTAGTGTAGTCCACTATAGGTTCTAATGCTAATGTATTCTCCTCACTTAAAGGGTTAGCCAGAGTAATAGGATAATATAAAATTGTTTCTGTCTTTATTATTATTCCTCTATTGTAGTCTAGTTTCTTACCAAGAAGTTTATTAAACCACATTTTAATCTTAGAATAATCTTGCCACAGGATTATAGTACCTGGCTTAAATGTTATTATTTCCATGTATTCTAATTATGATGGTTACTTGAACTCTGTCTCCGATGATCTCTGGTATTAGAGCTTTATTAACACTTAATTCATCTTCGGCGGGACCTGCAATTAGAATTCCTTTTTCTTTGAAAGCTTTAATGTACCGACTTAGATTGTCCTTAGTAATACCTAATGTTTGAATTATATGCTTTCTATTCTGTCTATTAGCTATATTCTTATGTTCATTAGGTAGTTTATTATAATTAATGTCTAATCTAATTAACTCAGCCATTAATTCTAGTTCCCTGTCCGTAAGCCGAAGTATGCCATTAAGTGATGTTAAGAACTCTGTAATAAGATCATCCTTATTTACAGTCTTAACTAATTTATTCATTGTCTTTCTTATCTACATCTAAGATCTGCTGAATAGCATTAATAAGTTTCAACAGATTTTGGTTTACTGTTTCAGATTCTAATTTCAAACAAGGTTGAATCTTACCTTCTTCAAAATCCTTTCTTACTTTATCCAAATTGCTTTCATATTTGGTTTTGCAATCGTTGATAAAAGCTTCCAATGCAATTAATTTCAGTTCAGCAATAGTAGGTAACGTTTCCTCTTCTTGTTCAGTAACTTCTGAACCATACGGTTCCAAATTGCCACCTTTTACTAATGCATCAACATACTCTTCGTTAATAGACATAAAACGAGAATTAGTACCTTTCTTTGTCGTTTTAGTATCTTCCATTACAAATTCTTTATCATCAGAGTCGAAATTAAAGATATCACCAATCTTTGCACAACCAAAAGGTTTAATTACTTTATAAGCTACGTTCATATTATTTACTTATTTGTTTAACCATTAATTCTACCCACTTGTTAATATCAAACTTTGTATCACCTTCCTTAATCACTGTATTACCGTCTGTAGTATACTGCTTTGGTTGATTCATGATCATATATGCATTCATTAAATCTTGTAAAGTTACTGTTATTTTGTAAGCATTTGTTTTAGATGGAGAATGCATATCTTTAGGTATGAACAAATTGTATTGACCATTAGGTAGTTTTTCTATCCATTCTGATAGACCACTCATGTTAATGAGGTTATCTATCAAGCTATTATTTTCAATGTTCATGATTATATAACGCGTATGATTTATTTTTGTTGTAATTTTTATGCAATAAAAAAGCCCCTAATTTCTTAGGAGCTAATTTATAAAAATGAAAAAAGCCTATTTGTTTTTACTAATGAAAGCTACCACATTGTATGGATTTACTAATTGACTATCTTTAAAGAGATCAAAATGTGCAGCAGCTTTAGAAGGATATGCTACAATATCACCTACTTCAGGATGATTCTCTTTATCTTGCCATTCATAATTTGAAGGGATTGCTAATACTATACCTTTTCTAAAGGTAGTAGGTACTTTCTTTACTTCTGTTTTAGTATCATACTTGTCAATACCATCTACATCTTTCTTACCAGTTGGTACTGGTTCTGAGATCTCTTTCTCAATATATTCTTCAGGTAATGGTTTAACTAAAATATCCCGAGTAAACGAATACTCTACTTTTTCTAGTACCTGATCTAGTAATATATTATCTTTATTCTCTGCCATAATCCTTATTTTTGCTGTTAAAACGCGTTATAATGCAAATTGTTTCTTTTAAAAGTTACTATATTTTAGTATATTTCCTCCAGTACAACAGATATTTAGTGCTAACTGTGGACAGTGTTCCCTATCTTCAAATGCACAATTATCGCAACTACCACTATTTTGTGGGTGTATTATATATTCTATACCGTCAATAGTAACAAAACCTTTTAAGATAGCCTCTTTAGCTTCTGGTTCTCCCATATTAGTCATAATATTCAAATTCATCATCTGAGTATAAGTCCTCAAACTCATCATAAAAATAGAAATCTTCCATATACTATTACTTTAGATATTAGTAGTATAATCCAGAGTAAGGAGTAATGGTTGATATTACTTACTATCTCTATATATACTCTCTTATCTCTCTACTCTAGACATAGAGAGTAACGAATTATATACTAATTTTGTTCTATTTCTATTAAATATTTGTGCAAGATTTCACCTCTATTATCTCCCTTATTAGCATATTTTACTACTTTATACTTAGCATTTCTGCCAATAATAGGCCAATATTCTGTTGTATAATACTCTTCTATTACTTCTTTTTCTCTATTTGATTTACAATTTTTTAACATCTTTTAAATATATTTAACTATTATACAAAACTCATACTATACTCATACTATCATGAGTACCATTTGTGTTCTTACAAAAGAGTTCACAGCCTGTCATATATTCTGATATAAGCTCCCCTGGTGTATCTGTTTCTTCTATATAAATCTCTAAGATATCACCATTTTCATATACTTTTTGATATGTTTTATAGCTCCAATCTCCTACTTTATTATCTTTTACTTTGGTAAAACCATGCTGTTCTAACCACTCTGAGCGTGTCATTTTAACATTATTTAATTATTTTTAACATATAGCTTCTAACGTACATATAAAATTTTTGTTAAAAATATGTAAAAAATATAAAAATTGAGAAGAAATTTGAGCGTAAGAACTAGTATATAATTGCCCTCCCCCTATCATAAGTGAAAGGAAAGTCCCCCGGGGGTTCTCAATGCATCAAGCTGTGTTTTGGGCTTGTTATTTGCTTTAATAATGCATCAAATTGATTAACTTATTCATTTATTGTGATTATTAACGTTTCAGCCACAGCGGAAGGCGGTTGTGGTGTAGCATTACTACTGAAGGGTAGACAGCCGAGAAGAAAGATGAAGTGCGCAATTATGGAGTTGGAAGCAAAACAAGCAAGTAATGGTAACTGGTATGTGAACATCACAGCACAGCCAGAGAACGATCCATTTGCTGAAGAGTTACACTACCGTATGTGGTGTAGTGAAGCGTTAGCTGAGAAGCTAACAGCTAAGAGACCAGCGTCTATCGAACTAAGACGGGTTAGTGTTAAGGTTGAGCAGTTCCAACGGGTTGATGATGACGGTACAATCAAGCCACAAGTGTTCAACAACTTGTCTGTAGTGGTACGTCAGTTCCAGAATGCAGATGTAGATGACCCAACAGTCATGGCTGAGAAGTTGCGTTCGTCTCTGTTGAAGGACGGTAAGATCTGTGACGTTCAGACAGATGACTTTGACGGTGCTACTGGTGACATTCCTGAGTGAGAGTAAGGGCTTCGGCCCTTCTCTTCATTCTTTTGTTTTCTACGACATGCATCAAGTCCTTTTCCCTCTTAGCAGATTGTGAGGAGTATAGTGTATATTTCTCATAGTATGTTTAACTTAATAGTTGTAGGCGTATATACTTTAAACCTTCAACATTATGGTAACTAGAACATATTCCGTTGCCGGGGTAAGACTCCTCGTAAGTCAGCGGTTGTGGAGAGCTACGGCCACGTAATCAACAGGGCAAGATCACAACCATGTAGTGATACTGTATTATCTGAGTTGTAGTACAGAAAGGCTATCACTACATGGTTTACTTTTGATTATTAATCAATAAAATCATATATTATGTTAGCAGTGGTAAGATGCTATAAGCACATAACTCCGGTAATTGTTACAGTATTTGAAAAAAATGATGAACAAACTCAGAAAGATGCTCTAGAAATGGCTACTATCTTAAGTAGAAGAGACAACTGTGAGTATAGAGTAATGGTAGAGTATTGGGTTGCGTTTGGGAATTCAGCAAAATAAGCTATGAGAGCATTAATAATAGCTGCAATCCCTATTGTCTTTGCGATATTGTGCTATATACTGTGTGTATTATCACAGTATATAGACTATCGTAAGAGACGATTACATGGTGAGAAGTACAAGGAGTTCTGTGAACGTGTGTATACACGCTATTTATAAGGTGAAGGCAAAGCCAACACCTTATTTACTTTCTTATAATGCACCAAGTTAATTACCCTTTTAGCATATTGTGCGAGATATAGTATACTTATAGGCGTATAAGAGTATTAGAGTATGAGAATATTAGAGTTGAATAATCCTCTTTCTCTTATTACTCTTTACGCCTATATATAATATATAGCGTATCATAAACAATTAAATAATTAAACAACTAAATTATCAAAATTATGAAATGTGACATTTTAGCTCATGAATTTAACACAGCTGAGAACGGTAATAGATACTGTAAGCTGGAAGTACGTCAATCTGGTGACGAATTCGGTAAAACATTCAATTATGTAATGTTTGTTACTGAAGCAATGGAAGAAGCTTTAGAGGCTAAATTCCCGAAGTTCATATACCTACAAGAGGTACGTGTAAAAATGCCTAAACCCTTTTATAGAGTATGGGAGACTGATGGACCTGGACATTCTCAGGGAGAGTTCGTTACTCGGCCTAACAGAGAAGATCCTGATAATCCTATTATGATTGTATTTGAGGATATCAAAGTTATTATCAGAACTATGCCTGATGGTACACCTGCAAGAGGTGAAGATGCGCAGAAATTAGCTGAATCAAGCTATTATAGAGGTATTAGTATGAATACTATTGTACCTATTGATGCGTATGATGACGGCGATACTGATAACAATATTGGTGCTACGAATACAGGAGCCGATCCATTTGCTGGGGCATCTACAGCTGGTGATGGTGATATACCTGAAACTGCTACTGATCCAGCAGAACAACCTACGCAACAACCCGCTGGTAGACCAACTGGTAGACCTGGCGTAACAATTAGACGTTAATAATCATGAGAATAGCTGGTCTTAGTGATCAGCTGTTCTTTTTTTCAATTTACAAACGATAATCTGTATATTGTAATATGAGACAGTTAAATTCATTAGAAGAAAATGCTTTGAAGATTTCAAAATACTCTACAATAGCATTTGTTATATTCTTCTTTTTCTTTATAGGCTTTGTTGCAGAGTCTGTACGCCCTTTATACATATTGGGTGGACTAATACTTATAGTATGGAAATACATAGCATATGTTGCTATAAAAGATCTATTACATATTAATTAGTTATGAGTAAGAAGAAATATCACAAGCAAAATTGCAATAGCTCAGTACGTGCTGTTGTACATTTAGGTAATGAAATTATTTCATTAATAGGGACACATGCCTTTGAATGGTCTATTGTAAAACAGACTAAGAATAAGGTAAACATTCTCACATTCTCTAATAGAGAAATGGCTGTTAAAGATTTTGAAAAATACAAGAACTTAGAGCATGAAAGCAGAAAGAGGTAGTTTAATTCAGCAATTAATAGGCAGAAAAATAACTATTATAAGCTGTAATTTAGTCGGTACAGTTATATATGCAGAGATTGCTAAACAGAGTAGATCTGTAAATATACTATTAAGGGTTAAAAGACTTGATAAACGGTCTTACAAGAGCGTTATAGAAGATAAAGAGATATCTCTTAGTCTTACAAGCTTATTAAAAGACGTCAGGTTACACGCCTTAATATAACTTTTATTGAACTAATTATTCATTAAAAGACATAGTCTTATAGAAAGACAATATCCGAATTAACTTGTTGAATATGTAAATTATAGACTCTATCTCGGATAACATGTGAAATGGACTAGAGATTATCTTAACCAGAGTAAGATTTGCTTGACGGCATTATATCATTACTCTGGTTATTTTAAACTAATCAACATGAAAAAGTATCACAGACTACGATTACTCAGTAACATTACTGAAGCAATTGAAATGACATTGTTCATACTATGGGGATTATCAATATTATTTATTGAATCATTCATAGGTCTTCTCATCTATTATATGGTAGGTATCATACCTATCTTATTTATTTGGCGGAAACATATAGTTAAAAAGCATTTAAAAAAGAAAGTATATGCTACTATTTGTATTTTTAACAGGTTGCTTATTGATAGTATATCTGTACTACGTGCTCACAATAAGAGCAAAAAAGAGGAAAAAGCTTTTAAATAGGGTTCATAGAGTATTAAATATGCTATATGCTTCTAAAAACTCTATTGAAAACACGGAAGATTTTTCCGATATACGATTCTATGTTAATAGATTAGGATCTTATATTAATCTAATTGAAGCTGATATATTCGATTCAGAAAGACTTGCAAATTACTATCAAGAGTATATGGAAGCTCTAAAAGAATATGAAAGTATTTCTGCAGTAAAGAGAATAGCATTAGCTCATACTCGATACTGTATTAGTAAATTAGAAGAATACGAGAGAACTCTTAATTGATATAATATGGAAAGGAATAAGAACTTCGCGCATTTTCTGCAACAGATGGGATATATTCCATATGAATTAGATATGAAAGTTCAGAAATTCTTTAATGTAAAGGATCCTGATTTTATTAGTTCATATGGTCCTATAAATATAGAGTTTTTTCCATCTTGGTTAGGGCCAGAGATACCGCTAAATGCGGTAGTAAACAGGAGTGAAAACTTCTGTTACGGATTGCATGAACATGGACACGGTCCTTGTTTAATCTATCCACGACCATATGTACTATGGACAAATGATCTAAATGAACTAAGAGCTACTAAAATATACCCGGATATAATTATGGATCGTATAATCTCTAAATACACGTGTGAAGAGATATACCGTGCCATAACACAAAATAATATGCTTATTCTCTAATATCCCGGTAATTAGAAGTAAATGTAGTTTAAACACTATTATAGTGTAAGGAGAAAACAAGTAAATTTCGTAGATATTATTACTTATAAGAGTTCGAATCTCTTCATTTACTTTTTTAGATCATTTTAAATAATACAATATGCTAAGATTAACAACTATTCAGAAGTTACCGTGGACGAAACTATTCTCGGTAGCAAATTTGTTTATACGCTATTTGGGTCTTACTAAGTATGACGCATTCCGGTTAGCGTATAGTTGTGTGTGTGGTCATAATATCCTTATTCAGGGACCACAAAGAACCAATTTCTATTTATTGCATAATAAACTATCTAACATCAATTTTCGAGTATATCTTGAACAGGTTGATGGTTTATCTATGCAAATAGATAGAAAATACTACGAACCTGTGAGAATGGGTTTAGAGAGAAAAGGTAAACCAAATCTTTGGGAAAGCAAACTCAAAGAGGTACTGATTTTTAGAACTATTTAACTTAGATAAGAGTAGAAATGAAAATAAAACTTTTATTTAATTATAAGAATTTAGATCAAAAACGTCGCCAAATAAAACTTTTACAAACATTGTTTGATTTAGGTTTAAAGGAAGCTAAATATGCTGTAGATTGTGGAGAACTTATCCTACAAGAATGTGATGAAAATTTAGTTGAAATAATTAGAAGTAATTCTGATGCCAATATTGAAGTAGTAATACTTTCTTCACAAGAAACAGAAAAAACATTTCAACTAACAGTTTATTCGCATTTACAAAATCTATTCCCTCAAGAATGTATTCTCCTTAATAAAGAAGAATATGAAAAAGAGCGTAAAGAATTAATGAAATATAAATCTTTATACTTAGATCTCGTAGGGAGTATACACAGTATTATAGATACGTTTCCAAAAGAATAATTGATTTTTATCAATTATATAGTTCAATTTTTATTAATTAATAAACGTTTATCAAAAAATGGAAAATGAACAAGGTTCAGGAGCCTTTAAAGGCTTCGTATCGGTAGTATTAGTACTACTGTTGGTATGTGCAGGTATTTGCACTTACAAGTATGTCAAGGGAGAAATCCCTGGCGTTACACAGAATTCCACTACTGAGGAATTTATTGAGTCTGAAATGCAAGCTGTGCCTACAGTGGAAGAAGCTATGCAAGAATGGAACGATCTTAAAGAATCATCCAGGTGTTACGAAGTTTATAGTAACTTTCCACCAGCAATAATGCAAGCATTGTTTGAAAAATTGGGTACGCAAGAACCTGTAAGAAGTTATGTATATGAATACGAACGTAATAGGGAGTATTACATATCCTTACAAATTGCTAAACAATTAGAAAAACAAGGACTCGATAATCCTGGAGTAGATGGAAAAAGGATTGAAGGAGTAGAAATAACTACTAAGTTAAAAAAAGAAAAGGAACCTGAGAAGGTACCAATTCCAGCAAAAGCTGCCAAGGATACAATAGTGTATCAATAACAGTTTGCAACTTCATTATTTCTTCAGTGGCTGTACTTGCATGTGAATGTAGGTGCAGTCGTCCTCAGTAAATGACAACCATGTGGGGCGTAAGTAGTATTTTATGCAGAATAATTAGAGTGGTGATTGCTTTAATTAATGCTGATAATCACAAATATTATGATCGTGCGGACGTAAAAATCATGGAGATGATAAGAATTGTACTGACAATACAATTATGCTGTATCTTAAAACAAGTTTTGATAGTCAAATTTTCCTAAACCAATCCTCGTTATTAGGTAAAATTTCTTTTTGTTTATGTATTGCTACAACAATACACATCTGTTATGTATTTATTTTGCATTGTAGTTGTAGATACAATGCCGTCATCAACCATTTTAATAAAATCAAAAATGAAAACAACAGTAAACGGGTTAGCAATGATAATATTGCCTCCCAACATTTCTGTAGGAGAAGCAGAGATTTTATTCTCTGAAGTACTTAAGAAATTGCGTTTAGAATCTACTAAGATTTCTGCTATTAACGCTAACAATGAAGCGTTTGCAAGTATTTTTAATGCTAATGACTTATTCAAGCCAAGTGAAGCTCGAGTACTACTTGCAGATAACTTGTTAGTAAAGTTTGCGCAATTTGTTAATGATCCTATCTCTTTTGCAACGGCGTTTGTCAGTGAGTACTATGGCCCTCATGATGAAATCAATCATGCTGTAGTAACAGATATTGCCAGTATTGAAGAAGGCTCTGCTGATTGGGCTTTATTCGAGAGAAAGAGATTAACATTTCTTATCTATCAATGTCGTAACATTCTCAATAATCAACGATAATGGGAAAAACGAAGAAAGATAGTAGAGAACAAAAGGCTATGCATAGAAAAGATTCTATGCATAAGCCTAAAATGACTCCTTATAAAAGAGAGTCAAAAAGTAAAAGAATATACGAGAAGTAACTCGCCAGTTATAACTCTATTTTATAACTCTAAAGTTAACGCTTATGAGTACGGTGGTTATCCCCAAGCATGTTAAACCTAACGCCCTAAACTTACTAAAATGTATATGAAGATGTATACTACGAGTTGTGTATTTATATACAAATGACATAGTAAAAGTTCTATGTTAATTATAAGAAGGAAAGGAGGTAAGATAGGAATAAGGAATAAGAATACTATCTCATGCTTTTACTTTAGAAATTTATTATTTTATGTTAGAAAGAATAGAAATTAAAAAACTTGTAAAACAAGCTGTTTCAAGAGATCCACCATTAAACTGGTATCTCTATCATATGTGTATATATGGTCGTTTTATATCAAAATTAACTGATTATGTTAGCAGTTTTTGTCTTTGTACAGCGAGAAGTTATGAAACATTAATTAATAATATAATTAGTGGTTATGATCCAGTTAATTTTGTATTAGATGATCATAAATATGAACGTAGATCAGTATTTGAAGGTATTTATTATTACTAATTATTAACATTTAAAACATTATCAAAATGGAAGAAAAAGACATCATTTCGCAGATCAAAGAAGGTAGAACAGTGAGCAAGTCTATGGTTGAAGAAGTAAATAAGGATATCCTTAAGAATAAAGAGGATGCTTTGAAGAAAGAACTTGCAACAGCGCTGGTCGACAGCGAGTATAATGTTTCATACAGCAAATTAAAGCTGAAACGTGCTCGTGCATTTGAGGAAGTAGAACGCACTCACATTCAGGAAACCGGTACAAATCGGGAATCTCTCATGGCAGGTGGTCTAACTCCGGAAGAGTATAACAAAAAACAGAAGGAAGTTGACAAGAAACGCGAAGAAGAACTCCTCAAGGTAAAACAGGAGTATAACGTTTATCTTCGTCAGTTGAATGATCAGAATCCGGACATTTCTTGGGATACTCAGAAGAATAGTTTTAATAACTAATCTACAATCCAGTACTAAAGTGTCTATGTACTAATAGTATGTGTAATGTGAATCTTGAGTAGCATTACAGAGAGGAATAAACCTCTCTACTCAAATCCCTTGTGGTAGTAGTAGGATCTATGAGCGTATCAAAGACGGCAAGTATGTGTGCCTTAGTGCCAGCTTTTTGCTACATACTTTCTATCAAAGATTTCAAATTGAAAACAGTATATGCTTTATGCTAGATTCTATGAGTATGTCTTGTATTTTGTTTAGCATTCAATAAGTCCCAGGCATGGGCAAGGAATCAATAACACTATTACAAATATACTCTTTATAGAATTAATACTATTAGTAAATTCTTAGAGAGTAAGGAGAGTGATCTCCTTACTTTCACTATATTCACAGTATAAGAACTGTATTGTGTCTCATTAGGCTTATTAATCATTGTTAGGACGAGGGTTCGACTCCCTCCAACTCCACAAGAGATTCTTACTATTATTACAACCCAATGTAATATGAATATCCGTGTATAGCGTAGCTTCTCTTTAATTAGAGGCAGTGATAATATCATGTAGGCGCAGGAATGTAAGAATCTCTAAAGAGTGAATGGTACTTGCTCGATATGTAGTTGTACCCGGTTATGTAATATCGTAAGCATCGTTTTATCCATAACGTATAATGGATATGGGGTTGTGTATGGTTTTGACTAGCAATTAGAGAGATAAGATAGGTTCATTGTGTGTTAAATGGCAACACTATGTTTGTCACAGACTATACTGGCTTAGTAGCTGCGTAAAGTCTGCGTGCTAACTACGAAAGTGAGGGAGATAATATAGTTTAATGGTAGAATGATGCTTATGCATAGATCTGGGTTCAAATCCCAGTATTATCACATTAAATTCTGTTAATATGAACAAGGAAGGTATAACGTACAGTAGTTATCTACAATATGTAGAAGAGAATTTATCGCCATCCTGGCGGAAAGTATCTCAGAAATATAATGTAGAAAAGCAATTGATTGAAGCAATCGCAAAGTATTGCTATGAACACCTCTTAAAAGGTTGTGAACTATATTATCATCTTCATGAAAATGAATTGATATGTAGTGCTGACTTTAGTAGAGAATCTCAAGGAATAGATTGGTGGATGGATTTAAGCTCAGAAGCCAGTATGTTAGAAAACAATGGTTGTATAGAAACATTCTGTGACAATGACAAAGAGTGAAAGCAAGTTTTATAATTACAATTTCAGTTATTTTGATACAGATCAAGGATTTGTATGTGCTGGAATAAGAGACAATGTTGTCGGTATGTATAACTTACTCATCTCAAAAGGTGCTAATGCAGTCAATAAAGATGTAGATTTGGTCAGAATTAGCAGTAGAAAGCCTATTGTTTTGTTCTGTTTCAACAGTAACACAAGCATTGGCAGTAAACTTGGTAGTGTACAGATAATGTCTCATCATTGGTGGAATTATTATCATAACAAAGCACACAGGCATTTGAGTAAAACAAAAATCCATACATATAACTTACCTTCGCAATGGAATAAAGTACTGATGGAAGGCTGCGTATGGAAGGAAGTAGAAGTATTAATACCAGAGCAATATGAAAGTAGGTAAAAGAATTTATTTTGATTCTCAAAATGAGAGAAAAGAGTTCATTGCATTACTAAAGGATGCTAAGGACTCTATAGAAGCTGCCAGAATTATAAGTAAAACTTATAACAAGGATATAACAGCTGCTATGGAAATCGCTGAAGTTTATTTTAATTATATCAGAAAGGATGGTAAAGATGAATGAATTGAAAGAAAGTGGAAGCTATTTAGTAGTCGTAGAAGGATGCGAAATCATTGCAGTAATAGAAGGATGCGCACCTATGTTACGAATAACTCGTGCATTTAACTTATCTAAGTTCATAGAAGATGGAACAATGATCGACAGTAAGGAAGCCATAGAGGCTATAAGTCAGAATCCTTCTAATTTCAATTTTAAACCGTTAAATTTAACTGTTGAGCAATTCTCACTGCAAGAGATTAAACAAGACAAATCATTAGCTTACACTAATAAAGAATACCAAAGATGGTTATCTATCTGTGGTAGTATCGACGATAGTGTTCTAATCAGCAATATTATGCTCGAAAAAGGGTTTAGTCATGCACAAGCAAACTTAATAGTTGAACAGTTATGGAAGGACAAAAGAAACTCATTACAGCGGTAGATGAGCAAGACTTAAACAAATATTTGAGGAGTCGATTAGTAGAACCATATCTTCCAAAAGATTTAGTAGAAGATTGGTCTATATTTGGGTCTATAGTATCAAATGTATATGGACCAAGCGGTATATTACCGCCTGAATACGAAGATAACGATTTAAAATTGTGGCTATTACATAAGTTACAAGTAAAAGCGTTATTAAAGTATGTACAGTGGAAAATTTTTAGTAATTCAGCTATGTTGAATAACAGAAGACCCACTGACAATGTATTAACAAGGATATTTGTATCTAAGTTAAACAATTTGGAACTGCCTAAAGTTTATGCAGATGAAATATTTGATAATTTTCATCTACAATATGTAGTACGCAAGCCTGTCTTTGAAGACTATTTTGTTATCAAAGTATTAGGTTTACCATTTGGGTATGAACGAAAGGAGTGTCCTTTTTAGATAGGTAGGGGTTCGACTCCCCTACTTATCACCACCATTTAGTTTATTAGCCTATGAAGAGAGAAGATGAAGACAATCTAATTAGGCAGGCTAAACTTGGCGATCAGAAAGCTTTTAGTACGCTTTACGACCGTCACAAGCCATTAATTCGATACATTATCTTTGATATTGTAAAGAATGATGATGTAGCAGATGATCTCCTATCTGTTACATTCACTAAGGCTTTCAGTCGTATAGACTCATATGTTAATCCTATTTCATTTGAGCTATGGTTGAAGAGTATTGCGGTCAATACCTCAATTGATTATATACGACACACTAAGAATGAGAAACAGAATCACTATATTGATTCTGAGGATAATTACATTCAGTTGCAAGATAGTGAATTATCCGCAGAAGATATTATATCTAAGCGAGAATCTATTGATCAACTGAAAGTAGCTCTGAGTAGATTGAGGTTTAAGTACCGTAATATATTAGAATTACGGTACTTTAAAGGCCTCAGCTATGAACAACTCGCAAATGAATTAGCCGTGCCTATAGGAACTATAAAAAGTGACTTAAACAAGGCTAAAAAGAAATTACGAGAATTCTATAACAAACTTAATAACTAATATTTACAAACAATGGCAGAAGTAGCAATTATCGCAATTGTAGTCATCTTATTAGCCATCATTATTGGTAAGGCCAACCATAGTGATGCGTTAATTTGGAGATTACTATTCGTCTTTAGCCTTACTGTTTGCGTATCTGTAGGTCTTCTTTATATTCTGAATGAAAAGCCGAAACTTTCAGCTCAGACTATAGAGAAAGATAGTAAGATGATTATAGATACAGACACGTCCCACACAGTAAACTTCAACCAGATTACAATGGAAGAAGCGTCTTGTGACACTGTGGGTCAGGACACTACATCTTATGATCATCTTACTCGGATACAGTGCATAAACATGATGCCAGCAATTGCAAAAGCAATAGCTGAGCACGCTATCTTTGATTCTTCATAGATGGTGAGATCTAAAGACATTACCGAGAATAAGAATTAGCTTAAAAGCGTAGTATTAACAATTTAAAAAGTATCAAACTTAAAATGGGAAAGAATAAAACAGCAGCAAAGAAAGCTGCACAAGAAAAAGCAGTAGAGACTAAGAAAGGCGAAACTAAAGCCAAAGTAGAAACAAAAGCAACAGAAGTAAAGGAAAAATCTACGATTAAGGTTGATCCGAAACCTGCTCCTACACCGGAACCAGCACCTAAAGCTGAAGAAAAACCCACTGAAGAAGGTGGTGTACAGGTTATTTCTCCTGTTGAACAGTCCTCTGCTCAGCTATCCGCAGAAGTATTCCAGAATGAGGATTTGCGGACGCTCTTGATGAAGGATGTGCTTACTCCAGAAACTACTATTGATGCAAATCACATGGTAGAACTGGCAAAAGTTGCAACCGAACGATTCAAAACGAAGGATCAGAAAGATCCGCGCGTGATCGCGACTAACGAAATGATTGACGATGTAACTGCGTATTGTCTTGCACTTGCAGGAATCAACATGCAGATTCATGGTAAAAAGCTTGGTTTATCTGTACCAGTAGAAGCTACTGCAAGTTTCGTACGAACTATGGGCTTCTTCGGTGTAGCTTTGCCTGAAGGTAAAGCAATCGAGGATCCTAAGAATCCTGGTCAGATGATCTTGCCTTTTGAAGCCTCTGAAGAAGCAGTGAAAACTGTAAAAGAAGAGATCAAGATTCAGAAGAGTAAACCTACAATGGATCCGTCATTGTGGAAGAGTGATGATGATGCTAAGAAAGCAGTTCGTTATATCATGTCTGACACCTTGACTAAGGATAATCGGTTCTTAGTTTCTATTTCAAAGGTAAGAATGTACAAGATGCTTACTTCGGCTAACGAAGACGAAAAGAAGATGTGGGAAAGCTCCAGCAATGCTGCTATCCTTGAAGTTATTTTCAACATCCTCGGCGATAGCAAGTCAACGTTGATGAATGCTATCGGTGGTCAGATTTATTCCGCAGCAGCAACTCGGAAGAATCCAGTCTTAAGCCATCTTGTAGCTAAGCGTAACTTCTCGCAGTTTAGTGACGAAGATATTCGTGATATCACGAAGGTATTCGTTAAATTTAAAGCTGCGGATACTTCTAAAGACCCTCTTGAAAACAACATTGCCTGGGTTGGCTTAACTCAAGGTAAGAAAGAGGATGCTTTGCTTTATCCGAAACGTCTCAGTGACTTCGATAAGAATGTGATGAATCGCATTGACAACTTATATCCGGACAAAGTTGGCGTGCCGTCTGATCCTGATTATCGTAGAAAAGCTTCAAACTTGATAATAACGATTATGAACCTGTATAAGGAGAATGATCTGTTTCCTCAGGTATCTGAAACTGATTACAAACAGGCTGTAGAAGATGCTGTTAAAGCAACTTCAGGTGAAACTGCTCCGAAAGAAGAACCCAAACCAGCCGAAGACAAAAAGGATAAAGGAGAAAAGAAATAACTCCTAAATCAAAAGGATGAGCCGTTTAACAGATTTTCTTTGGTGCGTATTGTTCGCTTTTGCAGCGGTTATTATTAGCATCAAATTGAGCCCACAAAGGGTAGAAGCTGTTGAGGTTAAACCTCATTACGAGCTTACAATTCCTAAGGTCGAGCCTAAGTCTTTTAACTTAGAGCTTGACCTCTCTAAGGGAACAGCGAGAGTAGAAAGTGACGCAGGAATCAGTAACGCTAACGTTACAGTAAATCACCCTGCACCACAAGTAATTAACAAACCTGCAAAGGTTAAAATTAAGAAAGTATATGAAACAAAAACTGAGGTGTTGTCGAAGGTCGTGATGTTTAAAATGCCTACCCCACGATTGATTCACACAACAACACCTGAGTATCCTACAAGGGTAGTGAAGTAATTAACATTGTGCTTACTGTAGAATGGCACCAGGGAAAACGAGTCTACCCCTGTAGTAAGAAGATAGATAGTGGTATTGTAGCTGATACACTTAAAAAGCAATAAAATCAGCGTATACAAATTACGATAAATCTGATCAATTTATGGTTTGTATAGACAAGTAATACAGAATACGAGAATATGATAACAGCTAACACTGTGATTCAAAAGGTAGTATAATAACTTGCTGTGGATTTATTACTTTATCCATGAAGAATCAGCAAGAAAATGGGTAACGGGTATAACCCATAAAGCTCGAGAACCGTCTGGTGGAGCGATTACAACACGGCACGTAGGTCAGCAGACACGAAGGCAAAGTATACAAATGGGGTATAAATCCTTAAGTAAGTAGAAATGGCAATTCTACTGAATCCCCAACAGAGTCTGTAGGTACTATCAAGTACGGCATCACAGAAGGACGAAAAGGGTTAATTACTATTAGAATTCCAAACTAATAGTAGCCGTTTAGACTGACTAACGTCTTCGATGGGTCCAAACTATCGTTAAAAATAGCTACTTCTAGTGTTCTACTCTACTGTTATTACTGCTTTGTATTACAGTAATAAAGATCTTGACAACATAACATATGGTATAGTTATGGATGAGTATGTGAAAGGGAGGATTCAAACCAAGAAAATTAATAATCGAAACTAAAAGCTGAGTGGCTATGATCCATACAAAGTTAAAGAGGTAACGGACTTTAATAGTGTATGACAGATTATCCGGAGCAGGTGCCAAACCTGTGCTTGAGAAAGCTTATTAGAATGTTCACTTAGCCTTGCAAACTAAGTTAAATAGTTCTTTTAAGGGGGTATTCCAGGTGCTGGGTCTAGATTATGTGGGAGAGATTACCACGTCTTTGCGAAATCAAGGATTAAGAAAGGTATAAGGTTTGAAGAACAGTGACCGAGTTTTGTGCTTACATTATTTAATGAGAGTTATGTCACTATAAGTCATGGAAACTAAGCACACAGTGGTAAAAGTACTGAGAACTACTACCAAACAACAGAGGTGCAGTAGCGATGCACGTTGTACGCAATAAAAAAGGAATCCTACCGCCTGCGGTGTTTTAAAGGTGTAGGTAAGTTTAGTTAAAGCTTTCTTTAATAGATATAACGAAAGTGGGGCTAATGTATAGTCAATGGGCTAAATTCAAGTCTGTTAATCCAGAGAAATGTAAATGTTACGATGTTTACCTGAATCCAACGATTCATCACTGGCTCGAGAGTTAACGAGACTCTTAAATAAAAGCGTGGATAACATGTCTAACTAACGTAGGTCCAAAAACTGAATAATAAATCTGTGGAAGTCCTCGCTAAGGAAACTGACTGCGACCACAGCTTGGCGAATGCGATTGCTTAGTAGTATCAGGGTATAATGCGCAACATTATATGTCCGAGAGAAAGCGTCTCATTGAAGCTTATAGACCTTTAAGAGTGAACCTAATAGGGAAACTATTACTTATAGACCTGTCATAAGCGAGAGTAAGTGAGAAGAGGTGAAAGTCCTCAATCTTCAACCAAGTAAAATAAACAAAATCCTAATCATGGTTACGTTGGCATCCCTATACTTAGTAATAAGTATTATATGGCGTAAGAAGTAGGTGTTAGTGAATAACTATATGAATCCTATAAGTTATTACAAATAACAAAGAATGATGAAACTTACTTCATTCACTTCGCAGTTTTAGTAACGTTCTGAAAAACGACCGGACATAACTACTTGCCCGATAGAGAGTTTTATTTTGTTGCCACATAAAATAATTATTAGAGGTCAATCTCTGGATAATCTAAAAGTTAGGCAGTTGTACGCTGTTTTATGTGAGTGCAGTTGGTCCTGAGACACCAGGAGAACCTTGGCAAAATATTACGGATCCTCTATGATAACGATTATAGAGTATTTCACACATATTGACTGAACTAAGAGAATCCTTCGAAGAGTCTCATTAGCTCTGGTCATAAAGCGATTTGATAGTTCCAAAGTAAGATAAATAAGTAATTTTGTAGTATCTGTCTCATATTACAAAAGGATATAGCAATAGCATAATATCAAGAAAATTTATCTCGCTTCTAAAACAAATTAAAGTAAAAACAGTTTCTTTTCGTATTTCTATCTCAGTATCTCTTGAATGAGACACGACCGTGGTTTTAACCTATCTGATATAAGATGATGATAAATCGTGCATAAAAACAAAGAGAAGAATACGGAGCACCAATTAAAATTATTATTAACAAACTTATCAAAAGGAGAAAATAAAATGGCAAATATCAATTATAGTTTAGTAGTTGCATCTCAGTTAGGTGCGCTTTTAGGAATGAATCTCATTCACATTCGTCGCAAAAATGTAGATCCCGACTATTCTAACAAAGAACGGGAAGGTAAACAACGTCTGGCAATTCCAGTATATATCTATGGTATTGACCGTATTAAGATTAAGAAAGCTGAACTTGTAGACCTCGGTGAGGGTCAGCGGATTGTTCAGTTTAATGATGATCCAAAGTTGCAGCTATCTCTGGCAAATGCAAAAGATATCACAGATGTTATTAAGAAACCAACTGTTCAGGAGGTTGCGAATGCTGTAATGGCTGAAGAAGCTAGTGCACAACAGACGTTCTTTGTAGACGACAAAACTGCAACAGAACTTGCGGTTTCCTTTAACAACAGATCGTATAAGGAACTTTCCTCTATGATGGAGGTGCTCTCGCGTCAGGCAGCCTGTTTGACAGATGCTAATGATGCTATGATGAATGCTTGTAAACTAGAAATGGCACAGGTAGGTAAAAGTGTCGATTTCGTTCCCATTAACGTTAATGAAACAAAATAATGACAGAACTAAGCAAGACTTCGAAGTTAAATCTCGAACGTATTCTTGCAGATGAAGATATTCGTAGCTCTTTGCTTTATAATGGCAAAAAGCCAGGTATCTTTAAATTAAATGCAGATGGATCGCTTACACTTGGTGAAACTACATTTGGATGGTGGAATAGTTTTATTGGGTGTCAGCAGCACTTAAGCTTTTCAGATCTGACTGTACATTTGATTAATTTCATGGCTGGTGTTGGTAAAAATCAAAATGATTTTGCTCTGAATGGATTATTCCAAGATTTCGTTAACTTTGCACTTAAGCAGAAAGACAAGAATAGGATGGTAGATATCTTGTTAACTGCATATTTGTATGGTTATAAAGAAATACAGAAGGATGGAAGGAAACCTTCTGTGGATACAGTAATTAATTCAGTTATCAGACAACAAGATGTTCGTGATTTAGATGGTGTCGCTGTTTTAACCAGCGATGGTCCTGTATTGCTAAGAAATAACTTAGTATTCCAAAGACTTAAATAGGATATATCAATATGTTTTTGAATTAGGAAGGTATAATAAACATTAGTATATATGTTATTTTCGTAAAAAATATAGTAAAAGGATTAGGAAGGTTATCCTTTTATATTGCTGTGATATGGTACTTATAAAAGAGTGCTAAGTGAAGGAAAGCCCCGAGAATAAGAAGGGGATGCTTCATCGAGGAAGACACAGCATCGATACATGTGAGCGTATTATCAAAATATTTACTCATATAAAATTATTAATTTAAAATATTTTTATATGGTTAAAACGTACAATAACATTGCAGAATATGCCAAAAAGTTACTAATTGAAGCAAATCCGTATATTGATGAAAAAGATATTTATATCACAGCTAATACAGATATAGCTAGTACTTTTCGAATATTAAAAGAAAAAGACTTAGCCTGTATTGACACAAGTGGTACTGAAGAAATACCATTAATACACTATACTATTTATAGTGAATCTTTAAAAGAGAAAGAAAAAGCATTTAGTAAAGAACGAGCATGTGAGCGTATTTTACAAGGCGTAGTTTCATATTCTTGTGAAGGATTTACTATAATTTCAGTTAGAGTAATTAATAAAGAAGAATCACCAAGTGAAGAAGATTTTATACTATATGCTTTTACTGAAGCTATGTATAATCGAGCATTTGAACTAGCCTATAAAGAAGGAGAGATCAAATACACTATCGTACCAGATAACGGGATACATCGCGCAATCGTACGTGATTCTATGATGGGAAAATATCTTGAATATATTAAAGTAGAAGATATACCATCTAATAGTGCTATTCATCAATGTAAAGAAGATATTCTTAAAAGTGCAGAGTTTTTCTTTAAGAATATTCCATTATTCTCACGATTTGGACAAAAACCGTTACGTAAGTTCTTATTGTGTGGAGAACCTGGAACAGGTAAAACTTCTATTTGTTATGATATTGCTAAGGAATATCAGAAAGATATACCTATAGTATTTGTAACAGATTTTGATTCTTTAGCAAAACACATTTCAGAATGTGCAAAGGTTAATAAACGAACCATTGTAGTATTTGAAGATTGTGAAGTTGGCTTCCGTAATTCTGCAATTGACTCTTCAATTCTTAACTTCCTTGATGGTATTGACCGACCGAATATTCAGGATGGTGCTATAGTTATTATGACTACTAATCATCCGGAACGTATTGAGGATCGTATTACTAAACGTCCAGGTCGTATCGATAAGTTATTCTTTATAAACGCCTTAGAAGGACAATCAGCGATTGATGTCTTTAACCTTTACTTTGGTGAATTTATGAAGGAAAACAATTTTGACGCTACTACTCAAACAGCAAAAGAAGCTATTGAAATTATTGCTTCTGGTATGACTGGTGCTCAGATTAAGGAATTATTTAATAGTTATGTTTGTTACATGGTATCAGAAGCAAAAGATTTTAACCTCAATGACGTATTTAATACGAAAGTTGAATTGTTTAAATCTTTTGATGACATGGACAAGAACTATAACTCTATAGAAGCTAATAAAGAGTTTGATAAGGCTCGAGGTAAAATTCTATCTGTTTTGAACAGATAAGCTTAGAGTAGGAGAAATTAAGTTTTCTCCTACTTACACTGGTAATTGATGCAAAATCGATAGTATTAATTTTAAAATCAAATCGATATGTTGACATCAAAAGATATTATTACAAAACGTGGCACTTTGTCTGAAAATATTACTCGTAATTGGGATATTATTAAGAGTGAAAACGTAGTTTTTCGTGGTTATAAGCGTAACTATGATATGAAGTTAGTTCTTGATAACATTTTAACTCTGTGTAAGGAAAGAATTGAAGTAAAACTTCAGTCTTTAGCATTAAACCTTGGATTCGAAGATATTGACGATCTTCCTGAGGATAATAATTATGCTACAATCTATGCTATAAGTGAATTGAAAGAGATTCACAAGCAGTTAGGCATTGTTCCTACAATCGACCCAGAGATTATTAAAAAATATGGTAAGAAGAAAATGCGTAAAACACAGATTTTGAGTCGAGCATATATTACGACCCTACGGAATACTATTCAGATTCAAATCAATACTCTTACTGTAGAACTTGAAAACTTCAATAGCAGTCATTCATTGAAAAATGGTGATCGTAAGAAAGGAAAGTCTGTTACAATGGACTTCTCTAAACAGAAAGCTGCTGCATAATCGTTTGAAAGTCTCTGAAAATTTTACGGCAATTTGCTTGCCTTGTGTATAGTTTAATGGTAGAATATCTCGAAAGAGAAGATATGAGTTCGAGTCTCATTACACAACTCCGTTACAAATTAACATTTTACATTAACATCAAATTAATTAAGTAAGATATGGAAACAATTCATTTATACAAAACAAAGAAAGAACTGATTGAAGAAAGTTCAAAACGTGGTATTACAGTAAAACAACTTATCGCTGAAATTAAAGCAACAGCAAAGGCTGAACGGCGGAAGAAAGTATTATCTCATCAACAGAAATTGAACTATTGGAAAGTACATCGCTTTGATGCTGATGTACAACTTGTCAAGAAACATACTTCAGCTCAAGCTAGTTTTGAGAAGGTAATTCAAGACAAGATTAAAGGTCTTCATCAGTTTAAGAAACAGACAAATATGTCTGATGAAGCTTTTGAAGCGGCAAAAGAACGTATTGAAAAGCACTCACAGAGAGAAAAAGCTCTCGAAGAGAGACGAGCTGATCGTAGAGCTCGAATCGAGAAAGAAGCTCTCAGAGTCACAAAAAAGATGAAAAGTGACTTAGAAAGATTTATCCAGGCTGAACAATTACGAAAGACTCGAAAAGAGGAGAAACGGTCCAAATATGCCGGCAAAAAAGTGAAGGTCGCTCCTCGACCCATTGTAGATAACCCTCCTGTTAAGCTAAAGAAAGGCGAAGCTATTTATAGTATCGAAATTCGTTATCTTAACAGTAAGAGTGTTCTTCCTCCAACGTCTCCCTATACTCTTGACAAGTTAGAGAAACGTATGTCTGATATTCATGCTTATCAGATAGGTAAGAAGAATAATGGTTATATAGGTGTATACGCCTACAATACTGCTAATCCTTCTGTTTGTGTGAAGGAAATGGTTAAACAAGAAGAATCAAAGCTTGATTCTGCTGCTTAATAAGCACAGGGGCGCGTCTGTAACGCGCAATAAGGTAGGATAATAGTGTGATAAGCTATAAAAGGCACTATACAGTTTTGTGGGAACGAAACTAGACGCATGTATAGGGCAGTTCGATACTGCATCCTACCACTAAATAACCACACTATGAAAATTAGAAACAAACCAGTATTAGTATATGATATTGAAGTATTTCAAAATATCTTTCATTGTACTGTAAAAAATACTGAAACTAATGAACTATTTCTATTTGAAATATCTGAACGTAAGAATCAGTTAAGTGAATTAGTTAAGTTTTTTAAGCATTTTGATAATCAAGTTGGTTCATGGAACCAATCATATACTACAGATTATCAATTTGATACAGATGTAATATTCGCAGGATACAATAATATTCATTATGATAATCCTATTATAAATTATATAATAGATTATTATGATTGCATGATAGAGAAACCTTATTGGGAAATTTGTCAGTCTGTTTTTAACCTAAGTAAAGTAATACTGTCAAGTAAAGATGGTGATGAAGATGCTTGGAAAAAATGGAAATATCAACAATGGTTTGAATCATTTGATATTCTTACTATGCTATATTCAACTCAACTACGTGTTGGTTTGAAAGAAATGCAAGTAACAATGCAATATCCCAATGTTCAAGAGTTTGTATATGATTGGAGTAGTCCTTTAAAAAAGGAATTATTTGATGAAATGATTCAATATAATATAAATGATGTTGAATCTACTTCAGAACTACTACAAAGATGCAAGAAAGATATTGATCTACGAATTGCAATTGAAGATGAATATGGTGTAAGAGTCCTAAGTAAAGATGGAGTAAATATTGGTATGAAGATTATTACTCAAAAATATCTTGAAAAGACTGGATTAACATGGAAACAGATTAAAGATCTTCGTTCTCCTATGAACCTAATTCCATTGAAAGATGTTATACTTCCTTTTGTTAAATATGAATCTCCTATTCTTAAAAATATGCTTGAAGAAATGAAAAAACAAATAGTTCCTCCAGGTAGAAAAGGATATGAGTATAAATTTATATTTGATAATCTACGTTATTCTGTAGGAGTAGGTGGTATTCATTCAGTAAATAATCCTGAGATTATTATACCAAAAGAAGATGAAATGCTGATAGATATAGACGTTGCTTCTCTATATCCAAGTATGCTAATACAATACAAGTTTTATCCTAAGCATTTAGGACCAGAATTTCTTGAAGTTTATTCTCAAATTAGAGAAGAACGATTAGAAGCAAAAAGAAATGGAAACAAAGTAAAAAATGAAACTTTGAAACTTGCGTTAAATGGTTTAAGTGGTAATTTACAAAACGAACATAATTTTTGTTACAGTCCTTTTGCAGTAATGCAAATCCGTATTAACGGGCAATTGCTATTACTTATGTTAGCTGAATCATTAGTTAAATTAGATTGTAGAATAGTACAGGCTAATACTGATGGTTTATTTGTCTTACTTAAGAAAAACAAATACGAACAGGTTAAACAAGCTTGTAAAGCCTGGGAACAGTTAACAAAGCTTGAACTTGAAGAAGATCGTTTTGAAGCTATGTATCAATTTGCAATTAATGATTATATTGCAATTAAAGAAGGATACAAAGCTAATAAAGATGATAAGCTTATTAAAAAGAAAGGTATGTTTATTACAGATGTCTTACTTGGTAAAGGTCTTAATCCTAAGATAATACCTGAAGCAGTTATTAGGTATTTTGCAGACGGAATACCTGTGGAAGATACTATAAGGAACTGTAAAGACATTCGTAAATTCTTACAAGCTGAAAAAACAGGTAAACAATGGACAGTAGAATACAACAATGAGGTACAACAGCGAATTAATCGTTTTTATGTTAGTACAAATGGTTTATATCTATGGAAATGGAAAGATAATAAAGGTATAAAAGAGTATCAAAATATGCTTAAAGGGTATGGTGTTACTATACTTAATACACTTCCAGAAGATAAACCTATTGACCAATATAATATTAATTATGCTTATTACATTCTACAAGCAACAAAGATTATTAACGCATTAAAGCCACAACAGCTAAGTCTATGGGGCTTTTCATAACTTAACAAAGACTATCCAATCTATAACATAGACTTCTTTTAACGAAAGGAGAAGAATATGGTATTAGAACTAGATATAAGCTTGATTGATATGATCAAGCCATTAACTATAAATCAGTTAGTGTTCTTAAATCTTGTATTAGACGTTAATCAAAAAAGCATCAAGCACGTCTCGCAACTCGTCAGTCTGGTGAGCGAGGCAGAAATACAAGATTTAATCAATCGAGGCTACATAGTAAAAGAGATATCAAACGAAGCAATCACTTATTTGCCTACTGATAATCTTATAAAAATCGTCGAAAGAAAAATTACAATGTTTGACGAATTCTATGCAGCTTATCCACAAGTTGTCATTCGACCAGATGGTACAAAGAGTTTTCTTCGAGCAAATGTAAATAATTGCCGTAAAAAGTATAACTCCATAGTAGGAAAAAGCAAAGCAACTCACCAACATTTAATGGAATGTTTAAAATTTCAATTAAATGATCTTACTATGACAGGTCGTATGGGTTATATGAAAACTATGTGGAAATGGTTAACCCAGTGTGAGTGGGAATCACTCGATGAGCAAATGAAGTCTAATGAAATAACAGAAGCAAATACATATGGAACAACCCTTATATAATGCTCCTTTATCATTTAGACATATTTCAGAAGTAGCTAAAGAAACTCTGGAATATATAGATTTACGTAGAAAACACGAAATTGAACCTCTAATTACAAGATGGAGAAAATTCAATAGAGTTTGTAGTATAGAACCTGGTACTATTTACACTATAGTAGGAGCATCAGGATCTGGTAAATCAGCATTTGCGAGCATGTTAGAAAATGATTTTTGTAGTTTAAATCCTAATAAAGATATTATTATCTTATCTTTTTCATTTGAAATGCTTTCAAGCCGACAAGTAGGTAGAAAAATAAGCGGTAAATTAGGTGTTACTACTAATACCTTATATAGCGGTGAAGGAGATATTTCAGATACTGAATTTAAGACCATAGAAGCGGTTGCAAATGACTTATCTAAATATCCTATCTACTATGTAGATACAGCTGCAAATGTAGCTCAAATAGCTGCTACAATAGCTAAATTTCAAGAGGAAATGGCAAAAGATAAATGGTTAGTAATAGTACTTGACCACACTCTCTTAGTACGCGGAAAAAGCGAAGAGAATGCTTTATCTATTATTAGAGATTTACAGAACTGTTTTATTAATGCAAAGAAGGTAGGTTGCACTACAATAATTCAGCTCTCTCAAATGAATAGGAACATTGAGTCTCCTGATCGAATTAATAACCCATCCTGTCACTATCCTATGAGAAGTGACATTTCATCTGCTGATGCTATTTTTCAAGGTAGTGATGTTGTGTTAGTAATAGCCCGTCCAGAAACTTTAGGCTTTACTATATATGGTCCTCATCGATTACCAGTACAAAATAAGATCTATATTCATATTCTAAAGAATCGTGAAGGTCAATTAGCAATTTTAGATTTTGAAAACGACCTAGCACACAATAACATTATTGAAATAGATAGACAAGCAGAAGCTAATCCTACCGATTAGTTAAATTTAAAAAATAGACTGACATGAAAGATTTTATTATCTCTTTGAATAATTCTAATAAGAATTCTAATTATAGCGCTTATACGCAGAATCTTTTTGACAAAGCTACAAGTTTTGTACCGTATTTTAAAAGTTCCTTTCTGGATCGGCGAACGAGTAATACGAAAGATTTTGTTTATACTCTTCCTTTTAGTTTGAAAACAAACAAGAGTTCTTTGTATGACGCAGCTTATCGCTTTAAGAAAATTCAGCGTGATCTTGACGCATTTGAAGCATGGCAGCGTGCAGTTAATGCAATGAAAGCATATCGGAATTATCGTGGAGAAGAAAGCTATGATGCTCTTGTTAACGGCATCCCGGCTAACTTTTTTGGTGATTTTGTACAGATCGGAGATGTTGTAATTCCGACCTATGCAAATCGCGACTATTTTCGCTCGTTATCACGAGAAACTCGTACAACAATTATTAATGTTTCAATTACTATTGTTAACGTTTTTGCAATATAATATATTAACAAACTTACTATCTCAGAACTTTTCAAAACTTGACAAACATTATCATACTATGTAAGTAATAAAATCTAATTTATGATAGTATTACCTACTGAAAAAGTAAAAGCTAAGGTATCTAATCCAAGATTCCTTATTATTTTTGGCAAACCTAAATCAGGCAAAACTACTATAGTAAGTGAACTAGAGAACAACTTAATCATTGACCTTGAAGGTGGTTCTCAGTTCTTAGATGCACTTAGTGTTCAAGCTCGTAATGTAGCAGATTTAGGCGAAATTGCAGCTGCAATTCGTCAAAAGAACAAAGAGTGTAATGGCTTCTTTTATAAACATATTACTATCGATAATGCAACACGCTTAGAAGAGATGACGTTAAGTTATGCTCTTACTTTGTATAATCAGACTCCAATGGGTAAATCCTATAGAGGTGATGTTCGTATGTTGCCTAATGGCGCTGGCTGGTTTTATATCAGACAAGCTGTAAGAAAAGTTATCGATATGTTTCGCGAATTATGCGAAGAATTTATCTTAGTAGGTCATACTAAAGATAAATTAGTCAATAAAGAAGGTGAAGAACTTTCTGAAATGCAGCTAGATTTAGCTGGTAGACTAAGTGATATCATCTGTGGTGAAGCAGATGCTATTGGATATGTTTATAGAAAGAAAAACCAAACTCTCATATCTTTTCAAGGTGGAGAGAATAATATAGTAGAAGCGAGAGCACCTCATCTTAGAGGTAAAACAGTTGTTATTGCAGAAAGTGACGAATCTGGCAAAATAACTACTGATTGGAATAAAATATATTTGCCTAACTAAAAATTAAGAATAGTATGTATAGTTCAAGTAGAGCAAAACAAATTGAAAAGAAGGATGTAGCATTTTTGTCTGCTGGTATCCATGATGATGTATTTCTTACAGGAGTACGATATGGTACATCAGTACAAGGTAGAAATTTTATTGAGTTTAAGTTTGTTAAAGATAACAGAACTATGACTCATACAGAATGGGAACCACGTCGTACAACAAGTACAGGAGAAAATCTTCCTGATGATGTATTTTATGCTAAAGTAGATAATCAGTGGGAAAGAATTAAAGAAATTCTTATTTGTTATTACAAAGAAGAAGAACTTCAGTACGAAGAAGAAGGCGGATTTAAGGAGTATGCACAGTGGGTAATTGATAAGTTATCTACTGAAAAAGTTAAGACGACTCCTGTTCGTATTAAAGCTGTGTATAGTAAAACTGGTTATATTTCCTTACCGCAGTATGCAAAGTATACATTTATCGAACCGATGTCTACAGTAAATGAAGGCAAATCTGTTATCGTTAAATTAGGTATTGACTTATTTGAAAAACCAGTAGTAGCTGATACAGAATCTTCTACAGCTAATCCTTTTCAGGTAGTAAATGGAACATTAGATAATACATCACAACAGAATAATGTTGATGATTTGCCGTTTTAGGCATACCAATATAGAAATTGGGGGGGAGGGTAACAAAAGTTATCCTCCCTTTTTATTAACTTTAAAACAGATCAATATGTTAGATTATCAAACTATAGACGAAACAATCAAAGCAACACTTGTAGATAAGAAAGATTCAGGTGCAACTCCTAAGGTAAAAACAGGTGGTTATGATGTATCTAGTAGTTTTCTTACTATGTTACAGAAGACATTAGAAAGTCAAGTAAAAAAAACAAGTAAAAAAGCAAGTGAAGCATTACAAGAACCATCAAGTGATTCTTTAACTACTAAGACAAAACCAAAAGAACTTGAAGTTGGAGATCAGTTCTTTGGTAGTATTACTACTACTAAAAAGAATGAAGACGGTAAAAAGTCCAGATATAAACCTATTGATTACTGGAAGGTAATCAAAAAGGAAAAGAGTGAAGCTACCGGAGGTACTACTTTTACTGTAGAAAACCTTCAAGGAGAAAAATATAAAACTTCTCCTAGTGGTATAAATATACAGAATCCTAGTGAACATCAAGAAAAACTACGAAAGCTTGCTGAAAAGCTTAAAGCTGAAGAAGAGGAAAAGAAACGTAAAGCTGAAGAAGAAGCAAAGATGATTGATATGTCTAAGCTTCAACCTCACGAACAGCTTAAAAAACTTGTTGAAGCAGGTATGCATAACATCTGGATGGTAGGTCCTGCAGGCTGTGGTAAATCTACTATGGCTCGTATGACTGCAAAAGAACTGAATTTACCTTACTTGTGTATATCTTGTGGTATTGGAACATCTGCTACAGAGTTCCTTGGATATAAATATCCTACTCGAGAAAGCACAAAGTTTGCTGAATATTATGCAAAGCCATCTATTATCTTGATTGATGAGATGACAGCATTAGACCCTGCGGTAGGTCAAGTCCTAAATGCCGCTCTTGCTAACGATGAGATAGAGACTACTACTGGTTTAGTTAGTCGTAACCCCGAGTGTATCATCATTGCTACTTCTAATACATTTGGCAGTGGTGCGAGTCGACAGTATGTGGCTAACAATCAATTAGACGCATCTACTATTGACCGATTCATTGGAGGCATTATAGAAGTTGATTATTCTGTAGATTACGAAAGTCAATATGATATTGATGTAGTAAACTACGTTTGGAAACTTCGTGAGTGTATCAAAGCTTGTAACATACGTCGTATTGCGTCTACGCGTATGATTCAATCTGGTACCCGTATGAAGAAGGCTTATTTCAAAAATTGGAAGGACATGCTAATCTGTAACTGGACTGATACCGAAAGGGAAATGGTCAAAAAGTTCTTTACTCCAGAGAATAAAGAACGAATTACAGAGAGTAAAGAATTAGATTCTTCTGGAAGAACTAAAATATTTTTTGGATAAATTATGTAAAGTATGGGTAAAAGTTTGACTGTACATTTTGATTCTCTCGAAAAGTTTTACACGGAGTGTGAAATTGTTGAAGATACTGGGACTAAAGGTCATTATGATAGAATTTGTAATGAAGATGACCCAGGTTGGAAAGGTTTATCTCTTGAGGAAATACAAAAAGCAAAATATTTCTATAATAAAGGCTTAGACAAACTTGAGTCTTTAACTCAAGAGATGCAATTAGGTGGCTCTGGAAAATCCTATAAATGGGATGAAAACGATGGTGATGAGCTTAATTATGATCGTTTTCTCGAAGGGCTACCTTGCCTTAAAAAGCGAGTAAAAAAATTAGGTAATAAAAATGGTAAATTTATACGATTACATATTGGGATAGGTGAAAACTGGATGGTAACAGCAGGAGATATGCTTTACAAGTCCTATACGGCTATTAAATTAGCAGATTACCTTGAACAGCAAGGGTATCGTGTAGAAATTTCTGCGTTTGCTGAGGTTGCAGATTTAGGTCGATTCAAAGGTGAACAATTAGAGTATCTTATTACTGAGGTAATCATTAAAAAAGCAGAAGATCCACTGATACTACCTCAAATTCTTACTTGTATCTCTCCTTGGATGTTTAGATATCATATATTTAAGTTTTGGACAGCAAAATTTCAATGTAGGAGTGGTTTAGGCCATTCTATAGCTGCTAAACATAAGGAGACTAAAGAAGATATTTGGATTACATCAGGACAATGTCTTGATGAAAATTCAGCCAATCAAAAGATTGAGCAAATTACAAAACTCTTCGACAAAGAGCATGGGGACGAAGATTAACGATTGCTCAGTAATGAGCGGACACCACTGGCATGGAGAAGGCAAACTTGAAAAGAGTGTGGAATCGTTAAATTGGCGATAAGGAAACTTATCTGGGGGTTCGAATCCCCCCTCGTTACAATTGTTTTTAAAAACAAAGGGAGTAAACACAATCTATTAATAATGAATAGATACGAAGATGTGTGAATGGACCAGGTTTATACCTATGGGGCGGTTCGAGTCCGCTACTCCCACTATTAAAACTGTAGCATATGTATGATTCAAGAAGAGCAAATAAGGCAAAAGCAATAACACTTGATTATATTTTATCAAGAGTATCAGAATATGATATATATGCTCGTTATTTAGGACAATTTAAAATAGGTTATATTTACAATAGTCCTTTTAGAGAGGATAAGAATCCCTCATTTGGTATATTCCAAAGTAAAAAGACAGGTAAATTATTGTTTAAAGATCATGGCAATGGTTTATGTGGTGATGTTATTAAATTTGTACAAGAATTTACTGGTATTACTAACTATAATGATACATTAAACCAGATAGTCAAAGACCTTAATATAAAAAATAATACTGTTTTAAAGAGTACTAAAGAACAAAAACCTACTGAGGAAACTGTAATAGGTGTAGTAAGACAAGATTTTACAGAAACTGACAAAAATTACTGGTCACAGTTTCATATATCTATAAATACTTTAAAGCTATACAATGTAAATAGTATTAAATATTATTTATGTAATGGTATAGTAAAAGGTATATATAAGGATGAAAATCCTATGTATGCCTATAAAGTATATGATCATTTCAAAATTTATAGACCTTTAGCAGATAAATACACTAAATGGCGTAATAATTTAACAGAGTATGATATACAAGGTTATGCTCAATTACCTGAAAAAGGTAATTTATTGATTATTACTAAGTCTATGAAAGATGTAATGTGTCTTAAAGAATTAGGATATAATGCAATATCTCCCTCTTCTGAATCTACATTTATACCAGATAACGCCTTAGAGGTATTAAAGAAGCGTTTTAAGCATATTTTAATATGCTTTGATAGAGATGCTCCTGGTGTTAAAAATATGCGCAAAATAAGCCTTAAAACAGGCTTAAATTGCTTTCTAGTGCATAAAAAGTTTAAAAGTAAAGATATTAGCGACGCTATAAAGAATAATAGCTTTGAAGCGGTCAGCGAATGGTTAAACCAAACATTAAAAAAATATGAAGAATTTTCTAATTAAAGCTAAAAACGGTATTTGTACAGCAATTTCTTGGTTATTTGCAATTCCGTCAGTTCTTTTTCTATTAATCTCAGTATTCTTTGGTATTATTATGCATTTCTTTGATAAAGAGACGAATATTAAAATCAATCGTTTCTTTAATTATCAAGCAGATTCAAGTGAAAAATGATTAGATGATAAGATTAAAGAACTTAAAGAATTGAAAATAGAACTATCTGAAATGGCAGATAAGCTTGAAAAAGAACAATCATGAGTTTAGATATACTTGATACTACGTTAACCTGTAGTATTTTTGAATTAATATGTTTCTGCTTCTTATGCTGTACTATCAGCAACATAGTAAATCTTACTACGTTCATGTTTATATTTAAATCATATATGCATGATAAAGAAGAAGAAAAGCACAGTAAACAAGAAAGTCAAGAATGCAACTCCAATTCAGATAGACGGAATATCATTCAAGAGTAAATTAGAAGGTTATGTTTACTCTAGACTTAAAGAAGAGAAGTTAAAAGCTGAATATGAACCTATCAAGTTTGAACTTGTACCTTCATTTCAGTTTCAAGATAAAAAAATTCGGCCTATGACTTATACTCCAGATTTTGTTGGTAACAACTTTATAATCGAAGCAAAAGGTAGGCCGAATGATGTGTTTCCTTATAAATGGAAGCTATTTATGTATTATCTGAAATTAAATAATTTAGATAAGAAATATATGCTTTTCATAGTACACAATCATAAGGAGACAGAAGAATGTATAAAGAAGATAAAAGCCTATGAAAACTAACACTTTGAATTTTGATCTCATTATTGATTTTGGTCCGAAAAGAGAATTTACCTTTATAGGATTAGAAGAAGAAAACAATGATGACGATGAAGACGGTTGATTATGGATTTAAGTATACCTTATTATGAAGATATGACACGTATCTCTAATAGTAACTTAGGAGTCTTTATAAAGAAAGGTCCAAAATACTTGAAAGATACGTTAGACGGAACCGCTGAAAGTCTTAAAGCTAGTTATTTAGATAAAGGAACTATGATACATATGTACATACTCCAACCAGATGAATTCTGGGCTCATTATCGAATACTAGACTTTGATACTCCAAGTAGTAAACAGCAACAATTATTTGCTGAGAATCTAGTTGGTACTGTAGAAATAGACCCTGATTTAGCCCTTATAAAGGCTTATTCAGCTGCTTATAGTACAAAAGGTAAGAGCAATGATAAAGTGCTCTTAGAAGCCAAAGAAATGGCTAAAAAGCTAGAGAACTATATTGAATATCTTAAGACTGAGAGGCAAACTGAAATGAAAGTAATATCATTTGCAGATCTTCGTATGCTAAAAACAATCAAGAGTAATCTTGAGAAGCATAAGAAGGCAAACGAATTACTATATAACTTACCAAGTACGTGTGAACAAAACAATGAGTTTCACATAAATTGGGAATTTCCAAAAACTTTCCAAAACTATCAACTATCGTGTAAGTCTTTGTTAGATAGATTAATAATTGATCATACAGAGAAAAAGATTATCTTAGTAGACCTAAAAACTACTGCTGATGTAAACAATTTTAAGCACTCTATAGAAGAGTATGACTATCGTAGGCAATTAGCATACTATTGGTTAGCTATTCACTGGTACTTTAAGTACGAATTAGAGAAAGATATTGCTGAATATACTTATGAAACATATATCATTGCTATACAAAGCAATAATGGTTATGAAGTAAAAGTATTTAAGTTTACACCAGAATCTATTGAAGCAAAACTTACATTAATATCAGATACTATCGAACAAATCTGTTGGCACAAACAGAACAATTTATGGGATTACTCTCGTAATTACTATGAGGGAGATGGATCAGAGATATACAATGAATGCTGTGATAGCTCTATTCTTTAATGCTTCATATGTAAATCTTGTATTGTATAAGTATACAAAGTATTGGATAAAAGATAACAATATCTATATAGACTACAAAGGCCTATCATACTTAGAGTATACAAATATGGTACAAAAAGTTAGTAATCACAAACTATTTATAGGTAAGTATCGTTATAAAGGAGAAATAGATTATCATACAGTATTTATTCTCCGAATAAACCCAACACAGAGAAGATTAATATCACTGGTAGAGAATAAGTATTATCACTTACTATCAGATGAAGTAAAGAAACAAATCTTTATCTTTACTTCAGTATATTCAATTGACTCTAATAAAACCGATAGAACTATGATAGTATTTGAAGACGTAAACTTAGAAAATAAAAATGAAGTATTTACACTCAATTGTATTGAGGAACAAGATATAAATATTCAGATTAGCCCATGTTTAGAAGATATGAGCTATTTTGAATAGTCGCTGTAATTTAGTTGTTTTAATATTAATTGTAAAAAGAAAGGGGACCGTTGTGAAACGCTCCCCTTTTTGTTTATTCACCAATACGATTCTGTAAGTCTCGTAATTTCTCTCCTGGATTCTTCATATTATAATAAGCATTAAGCCAAGGAATAACTTTAATAAAGTCTCTTTGCCAACCATATAGACCTTTAAAAGCTCCTTTCTTGATCTTCTTATATTTCCTTTCTTTGAAGTAAGACCAAGGACTAAAAGCAGTACCTATATCCTCTATAGTCTGTAGTAATGGAGATACTGAGTTAAATATATCAGCAATATCCATAACATTGTATCTTGAACCAGATTCAAGTGAAATCTTCTTTAATTCAAGCATAAGGACATTTTGATACCAATAATCATCATCAGGTCCTGTACTACCTATCATGCCTAAAGCATTAAATAAAGTAAGCCAGAATATATAAGTAAATACTTGAGCATTAAACCTTTTAGCATAAGTTTCAATCTGCTTCCTTGTATAACTCTCACTAACATTAAATCTATCTGATAATTCAGATATATCTTTTTCCTTGTTTCTAAATGTAAGAGCTCTTATTGCTTTTATACCCCAGTTATTAGCTCCATAAAGCCATCCATACCAATAAGCCATTGCTGTACCTATAGCAAGTTCTTTTGTTTGGTAATTCCAATATGCTGGATTCCATGTGTTTTCTATATTTTTCGGTAGAAAAGCACGGAACATCAGTATAGTAGAAAGTGCAGTATGTAAATGTACACCGGATTTATCAGCATTTTCAACAATACCTTCTGCATGACTTGATATATTACCTAATTTATCACTTATCTCATTCTCTAACTCTTTAGTCACATACTTCTTATACTCTGGTTTTATCTTAACTCCACCTTTCTTATCATATGCTGACCATAAGGTAGTTTTAGTAGAATTATAGATAGCTCTTTTTTCTTCTATAGACTGTTCAGGAAAATGGTTATAAAGAAAATCATTCTCAGAAATAAAATGCTTACTACCATCTTCTAATTCGAGTAATCTATAATTGTTATAGATACCTCTCATAAATATAGAGTTAGGTAAGAAAGACATCATTTTAAATGCAGAATATGGTTCTACAATTCTTGTTACCATTCTACCAACTCTCCACCTATTAGTGTTAGACATATCTTCTTCTTGATGAAACGTTAGCCCATTATATTCAAGCATAGATATTAAATCACTATCTCCCATATTCTTACCAAGCTGTCTTAAAGTCTTAAGTGTGAGCAATTCTTTAGCTAATTCCGCATTACCCAGAGTAAAATCACGGACATTCATATGCCTATTAATATAGGCATCAGCAGCATAAAAAGACCATGCAGAAACACCACCAGATATAGCTGAACGTAAATTCCAAGATAGACCTATATCTCTACCCCATGTAGCAAAATGTCTAAAAATCTTATCTAATGAAATACGATGATTACCTATAGTAATCTCAGGCAATGTAGTACGTCTACCATATAAATGATAAGAAATATACTTATGTATTACATAACTAAGATTAGAATTTGCTGCAGATACAGTATTCTGACTCTTTACTACTTTACCTTCTTTCTTAATAGTTTCATCTAACAGATTCAATTGTGGAGCTACTTTCTTTTTAGCTTCATAGTTACACCCCATTCTATAATAACGCATTACTGCTCCAACTAAGTCATTAGTACCTACAGAAGGATCTGCTAACATAGTAGTATACTGAGTAGGCATAATATTAATTTCAGTACCATTAGGTCTTACTTTATTCTTTACACCATGTAATTCATCATCTGGAGTAATAGCAAAAGCATCTAACATATAATCTCTAACTCCAGTAACTAAACCTTTACCACTTATATAGTTCCATATAGTACCAGGTATCTGTGGTAACTTGTAATCATTACGATAATTGGTATGAGTTAATTTAGCATTAGTTTCTCCTATGGTATCTATTAAAGCCTGTCTAAGCTTAGATAAATTAGTGTTTCTCATAACAGCATTATAATCTTTTCTGTTATCATATAACTCTAATTTAGGCTGTTCAGCTTCAGGTATAGTAGGATCATAATTAGGATTATAGAAAGCAGATTCTTCAGATGTCTCAGCCCAATTATTATTAGGTACTCTATGCATGTACTTATCATTTATTGGTTTTACTGTGGTCATATAAGAGAAGTAATGCTTGACACCTTTATCATCTACCCATATATCATCAGGAGATACTGCATCTTTACCACCATTATCTTTAGCTATATCACTAAGTTCAGACTTAAACAGTCTTCTACCACCACCTAACTTACCTGATTTACGACGTATCCTATACATAGCTATATCAAGTTCTCTAATCTTCTCTTTTACTTCTTGTGGCATACGAATATAATCTACTTCGTATCTATCGGTTCTGTAAAGTTTTAAGAGATTAGTTCTTGCTTGATATAATCTGTCATATATCTCTCCGTAATCTTTCTTATTCTGTTTAGATACAAGAGCTTCAAATTCTGGAGTATATTCCCATCTCGTATTTCTTTCTAACCAAGCCTCATACAGCGTATATCTACCATCAGGAGTATATCCTTCTATTTCCCTCATTTTCTCCATCTCAGCTATGAAAGCAGCCATATTAGCCTTTGATTTAAGCCCTTTACGGAGCTTTTCATAGGCTTCTGTAAGTTCCATAGCTATCTTATACTCTACGCTATCTTCTGGCTTTATTTCGCCTGTAAGAGCATCATATGGGTTAGCTAAATTCCTTTTCTTCTCAAGTAATCTTTGATATTTATCATAATCATCTTGAGACATATTTTCGAATCTAGGTTTCTTAGTAACATTATCTAAATAAGGCTTAAGTAAGTTATCAATATCTATATTTACTTCGGATAATGCCTGATTAGCTTCTATACTAAGATTTGCAAATATATTATAGAACTCAGGAGTATATTTTCTTTCAGCATGTTTAGATTTCCAGTCATTATAGGCTCTATGATATTCTAACCATAAATTTTGATCAAGTTTCAACTCATCTACACTAGCTAATTTATGGTCTTTTAACCATTTCTTACGCCAATTATACTTATCATTTTGATATTCACCATACTTTCTATCTCTAATGATATAACCTGTTTTTTTACCTTTAGAGTTTCTTTCAAATAGTAATAAATGATCTCTTGTAGCAGCAGCTAAACCCATAAGCTCAGCATACTTGTGATATACTTTCTTATGAACTTCATTGTTTACATCACCTATAACCTTTCTAACAGAAGAGATAACAGCATTGTTTGTACTATTAGGTAAACCTACATACTTATGGTATGCTGAAATATCAGAATCAAAACTTAACCAGTTCATCAATGCACTCTCTATACGAGGATCATTTGCTTCTTCCATCTCACCTTTTAAGAAGTTAGTAAGAGTTCTAATAACAGTATTTTTATACTTCCAACCAATATTATCTCTACTATCCATCTTAATTGAACTGAACTCAGCTCTTAACGCATTTAAAGTCTGTCTAATATCATTAAATACATTTGTCCCAAGTAATGATTCATATATAGCATCATTAAACTCTTGTGAGAATACTGTCTCATACAAGTTATTTAAATTAGCTTCATGTGGATATAGATACTCAGCACCAAAGTTATCTAGTGCTACTCTATACTTATTAGTAGCTGCTTCATCTCCCATAGCTTTAGCATTCTCAATCTTCTCATTGATATTATCAAGAACTTTCTCTGCTTCAGCTAATGAGTCTATTACACTATTCATGTATTCAATACTACCATTAAGTACATCAAGCATACTATTAGGGTCAGTAATATTCTTTACAGTATTAGAAAGATTATACAATCTATTAAAAACACTTGTATTTCTAACAGTTTCTCTTCTATCAAATGAATCATCAATAGGGTTATACTGCATAGATTGAGTACGTATTTCTAATGTCTTTACTATGGAATCAAAAGTAGACATCAACTTAGTAGCAGCAATCTCTTCACGTTTACTTGCAGCAGGTAACGCTAAAGGTATATAATCATCAGTATTTTCATTATGCTCTAATGTTTGATAAGCATTGTATTCAATTACATTTTCTACTATTTTGTTTATAAGATTCTCATGAGTAGTATTCTTACCAAACAATCTCTTAAACCAATCCATTAACTTTTGTAGTATAGTCTTTTTACCAGTAGGTGCAGGGAAGTCCTGCATATTGTGGATTACTTCAGGATTAGAGAACAACTCAGCTGCGAACTCATATACATTCTTACTAGCATGGTCTTCATGAGTAGCAGCATATTCTTTCTGTATAGCTCTAAGTTCATTAGCTGCTTCTGTATCTGCTGCTAAAGAATCTAAAGTAATAGCATGAGCTATTTCATGTAGTAATACATTTTCTAATGAACCATATCTACTAAAATCACCAGTGGTATTTACTACAATCTTATTTGTATTTCTATCGTATATAGCAGGCGTCCAGTAAGTAGCTTCAGGATATATCTCATTTAATGGTCTATCTGTATATTCAATGGATACTGGCTGCATGTTTATTTTATTAGCAACATCCCTAAGTACAGTAGCCATTTTAGATCTAGAGTTATCTAATAAATCCTTACTATTAGCAATAACTTTTGTTATTACTTGATTATTTGTGTAGTTGTCACTATTGTATTCCCTATTAGGATTGTATTTAATCGTATTATTCTTATGTAAGTCAGATTGAAAGTCTATAATCTTATACATTAACGGTTCAATCTGATTATATAGATTCTTCTCTTTATTAAAGAATGAAGTAAAGAACTTAGTTATAGCCTCTACTACAGATTTAAAGATATTCTTTTCTTTTATTTCTGTCTCTCCGATTGCTGGTATCTCTTTTAATAACATCTGAAAAGCGGGATTACTAAAAAATTCAGCAATAAATTCTTGAGGATTAGTAAAACCATAATTTAACGAATCTTGCATTAATATTCCAAATATTTTTGGAATCTCAAAATACTTATTACAATGGTCTATAATAGCAATTATATCAGATACAAATTCATTATTACCGCGTTCATCTCTTCCGGCTAATGCTATAGAACTAAAAGCATGTACAATTTCATGTAGCAAAGTTCTATAACCAAAAGATTTTTCATTTATAGTTATCTTAGCAGTGTATTCGTTTGTTTCTGGATCAATTTTAAAGGAAGTATTACCAACCGCTTTAGTTAAAGCAAAAGAATCTTCTGAATTATAATCAATCTCTATTAATATATCTTCATAATAAGGTATTTCCTGCAAATGTCTTATAAAAGGAGCGTATTCAGGCAACTCTTTAGATAATAGTTCTAATGCTTGTTTGATGTTAGTAACATTAGATATTTTTTGCATTTGTTCATTAGCGTTTCTAATATCCAACTCAGATTGTCCTTTTGCTAAATCCTCTAACAAATTATACGTACCTTGTAGTTTTGGAGCTTTCTTAGACAAAAGTGATGTTCTATATAAGTATTCATCTAATACTTTTAGTTTCATGTCTTCAAAACCACGGTCATACTCTTCAACAAACATCTTGATTGTATCTAAATGATACTTTCTTGCAGCTAATTTTAATTGAGTTAATTTTAAATTAGAAATAAATGTATTTAATTCTTTATTATATTTTATCTTTTGATAAGCATTGTATTGTTTTAAGCTCTTTGCTCGTGTTATTACAGGTAATTCTGTTGCTTCTCTATATACAGGCATATTAAACAGACGATCCTGTACTTCTTTAGAATAGTCTGAAAGTTTATTGTATCCTTTATTAATGTTATTAACTGCTGCTATTAAAGAGTCAACAGGTATCAATAATCTATCTAATTTATCTATTTCCTCATTTAATAGAGTTAAATAGCGACTTTCAGAAAGATTATTTAATTCTCTTAATGTACTATCTACTGTAGAGTAATCCGCATCATATATGTGTATACCTAGAATTTCTTGCATTATAGCATCTAGGTTAGTTTCATGTAACTTTGAATTACTCGATAGTTTACTACGTCTTTTACGTAATTCAGTTTCATTCTCAGCTTTCTCTACAGTTTTAGTTCTTAGCTTAACATAGGAATTATAGAAGTTTTCTAATCTAGTTTCTTTACTTACTACTTTCTGATTATAAATGTTATTATCCTGAGTAGAGAATGTACCTTGATTATCTATTGATTTTACTTGATTGGGGTCATATGAAACTACAACGGTAGCGGATCTATAATACATAGACCCTTGTGATTGCCTTCCACCAAGATCAATTATATTGTTGATAATTAATCCATCATAATTATTGTTTTTAGCAAAGCTTTCAAGATCTCTGGTACTCCATATTTTACCATTATATTCAATTTCATTCCAACTAGAACCTTTACCATCAATTATCAATGGATTTTTGTTACTAACAAATAAAGTTAGCATTTGACCACTGATTCTTTTTTTATAAAAATCATATGGGTTCTTAGGATGTTCATATTCAACATATTCACTTATTACTTTTTTTCTATATTCTTTGTCATTTATATGATCCAAGAAATCTGGAAATGTGTTATGAAGAAAATCATCTGCAGTCTTATAAGGCGCGTATGCAAATTTATTATTGAAAAACAAACTACTACTATATGGGTTATCGTATTCGCTTGATGGCTTTTCTAAGCTAGAATATTCGTTTAATAAGTATTCCATTCTGTCGTAATCACCTTCTCTTTCTAAACCGTAATTTTCAAATTCAGAATTATACTCATAAAGCTCCATTCTATCATTAACGTTACTATCAGAGTAAAAATAGCTATCAGCTGTACTCATAGCATCTGTAGTATATATAGCTACATCATTTCTAAATATATCAAATAAATTATCCGATCCATGAAACATTAATTTAGGTTCACCATTTTCATCTACTACTTTAGATACATTAGTTTTATCTTTATTTGAATTTTTCCAATTTTTAAAATCTTCAACATCTTGTTTTGTACCTAACAAATGAACATTTTCTTTCGGATTAAATACTACAATAACATCTGATTCAAATTCATTGTTTGCTTCATTGGATACAATTGCATCGTTTTTGTTTTGTTTGGCTTTAGTAAATAGTCCTCGTTGTTCTTCATAATAAGTATTCTGATTTTTCTCTACAATTGGATTTTGTACATTGAGTACTGCTGGATACATCCCTTTTTTTACTTGTCTAGATTTCCAAGCATTTTGAAATTCAGATTTCTTTCTATTTACCCAATCATTAAAGGTCTCTTTACCATATCTTATATCAAAGACTTCTTCAAAAAACTCTTTATCCGTTTTATCTTGATATCCGTATCTAGCTTTTCTTTCTGATAAATACTTTCCGTTAGAACCACCTTTGTCTCTATTAAATATACCTCTTTTATTTGGAGAATATTGCCTAATATTTGGACCTATTATCTCATTTTTCCAGTCATTAGACTCTATTCTACCATTACCAAGAGCCTCTTTTAATTCCCACCATAATTTAACCCAGTTATTATACCCTTCAGTATCAGGAATATTTCTGTTTACACCAGAAATATATTGTAATGATGCCCAAGGCTGTTTATTAAAATACATTTCTGCACCAGTTTCTGGAGCGCCAGATCCTTTACCTTTTTTGGAATTAGCAATACCTTGAGATAGATCTGAATCTGTACCATGCCAATATATGGAGTCAATTAAAGAATTTGGATATATAGAATTTATATATTGTGTATATTCTTCTTTACTACCTACTTTAGATAGCTCTGGGTTTATATCATACAAATAATCAACTGCGTCTTTGCTATCAATATCCGTTGATGTGTTACCAACCCAATCCCCAAACCAGTCTTTAAAGCTCTCAGAGTAAGTTCTAGCCTTAGCTTGAATGGCAGCCACTCTATCACCATTATAATGCTCTAAAAGGTCTGAAAATAGCTTAGATGGCTCCCCATTGGGAGCCTTATCTATGCCATTACCATTGTTAAGCGACCATATATGATAAGCCGCTGCTTCACTTGTTGCATTTTTTAATTCTTCGAACTCTCTTGCAACTTCTTTGTTTTTTAAATTAGGACAAATTATACTCATATATGATTAACTTTTAATACAATGATTCATTTCATCAGTAGGAAATTCATTTTTATCATTAAAATCACTAGTAGTTTCTGTAGATTGTCCCTCTGTAGTAGGTCTAACTTCAGATGCTTGTTCTACTTCACCATCTTCACTCATTTCCTCATTCAATTGATATCTAATATCATTATTATTACCATCAAGACCAAACATATAATCTATACTACTTGCTGGATGGAATACACCATCTAACCCAGCTTTAGTAACATCATTGGTTTGAGAATTAAGTTTAGGTATAACATTGTTGTTAATCAGTTCTGGTACATCTTCTAAGAAATTACCACCATAATTTGAATAACTAGGAGCAACATTGTTGCCAGGTATTATAGAGTATCTTGATGCTGTTTCACCAACTACCCATTTACTTAAATATTCTGTTACCATACCTTTACCACCTTCTCTGTACCCTTTCTTATTAACAAGTATGTATACAGGCTTTTCAATAATCTGTTTGCCATCATCCTTTACAAAAGTACCGATATACTTATATAAATCAAAATTACCAGTAGACCTATTATTTCTTACCTTAACATAAGGATGATAAATAGATATACCTTCTAAATTCTTACATAAAGCTCGTTTATCAGAACCTTTAAAGGCAACATTGGTTAACTTGCCTCTAACAACAGCAGTAAGTTTATATATACCTTTCCTTGTTAAATTTACAGTAGGTACTAATGTATCATTCTGCCAGTTATTACGATAGATTTCATCTATATCTTCCTTAGTAAATAAGAGATCAAAATCTACAGTATCATCTTCTATATTGCGTACTGCATCAAAGTAACCTATTTCTTCTAAAGCTCTTTGCGGAATAAAGTCAAATAGTGAATTAAGATGTTTGATACCTGTACCGCTAAACACTGCATAGCGAATTAAATCATATGCAAAATCATGTAATTCTGGTACATTACTATCTAATAACTCTTGCCAGTATTCACGTATTTGTCTACTCGCATTAGAATTAATATCATCAGAATAGTCAAGACGAATATAGTCTATACCTTTATTAGTAGTATCTGTAACACCTGTTATACTGTTAAGGAATAGGTTACTAATTCTACCATTAGTAACAGATATCATAGGATACTTATTACCATTATTAGCTTTATCAGCAAGTATATCCTTTTTCAGTCTATTTAATCTCTTAGCTATACTATCGGTACCAATAAACAGTCTATTAAGCTCTCTCATACTATTAATAAGTGGACTCGAAGAGTCAGCATATAAAGCCGTTGATCTCCAGAAAGAGTCTATAGCATTGGTAATAGCAGTAATAGCTTGTTTATTAGATATAGTTGCTAACCCACTTGCATTAACAAAAGATTTAAACTTATTATAATATTTATCTTTACTCTGGATATTTATATTACCTAATAGATTTAAAGTAAATATAATACTATTGTCAATCTTCTTTTGTAAGAATGTATCTTTATAGAACTTATCTATCATTTCTGGAGTAAAGTAAGGAGATAACTGTACATCAGCTATTTTATCTAAGAATTGACGCATTTCTATAGCATTTTTACCAAACTTCTTAGTATCAACCTGTGATGCTTTAACGAGATCTGATAAGGCTCTAGCCATAGGATCTATCTGTTTATACATCTTATATACAAGAAGTTGTCCATAGTAATAGTCAAAATCTTTTTCTTTCTCATTAGCTTTACGCAATAGATTCTCAAGGTAACCTAACTTACCAACTTCAGGTATTTCAAATAATTCATCACAACTAAGTTTATCATTATTTAAAAGATTTGTTATAGCATCTCTCTGAATTTTATTATTAGCAGCTTGATTGGCTTTCTTAGTAAACTCTTCAAGAATAGCTTTCTCTTTCTCATTATACCTACTCTGGAATGATTTAGTAGAATCAATAGCATAAGTACCTTTACTCTGAATGTAATCTTGTGCCATGCGTTTCATTATCTCTTGAGATACAAAATACATAGTGTTCTTACCAGCACCGCTTCTTAGCAATAAATTAGTAACATTATAAGTAAATGTATTTACATTCAGTTTAATAATGTAGTTATCTTTAGCAACGTCTACGTGAGCACTAATCAATGCAGACAACCAGTCAAGAATATGAATATCGTCTACACCAGATACTCTATGTAAATTACCAAATTTAGGCATATACTCTGGTGCTTGCATTACTAACTCTACCAACTGACCTAATACATGATGAGGGTTATTCAAAGCGAAAGGACCGATACCTGATTTACTATCAGCAAAGTCTTGTTTTAGATTATCCTGATATGCTTCTGTATATTCAAATAGAGCTTGATTGTTCTTAACATCTGGGAAATATACTTCTACAATACCTTTCTTCATGATGTTTACAGGTACGTCAAGAGGTCTGGTAGTATCGTGTACATTCTTAGGATCAAGTAGTGAAGCCATAAAAGTATCAATAAGTAGATTCTCTACTGCTCCTTGACTATTCTCTGACATAGGTTTATCAAAGTTATATTCAGTCTTAGCTGTTACATATTCACATACCTTATAATTACCATCTGTAGTATCATAACGTACATTAGAGTTCTTACTTTCTAAATATTCATTTATAGCTTCAGAAGCCTTCATTGAGTTTCTCCTTGTAACAGGTTCTCCATTACGAATCGCTAATACTTCATCAGCCCAAGCATCATACCCTTTTAAAGCATTTTCTTTTTCAATATTTGTAGCGTTTCTACCAAGTTTATTAGAACGTTTTGTAGTATAGTTATAACGGGTTAAGAACAGTTTATCAATATCGAAGTCAGAACCAGTTCTTGCAGTAAATTCATCAGGTAATATTATAATATCCCCTGCTTGAGACATTACCACATCCCTAATAGTAAGTGCAGCAATAGAAGACATACCTTGTGTTGGTACACGATAAGCCATACTTGAAGGTGAAGCATTATCACCAATAATATGATTATCAATTAACCATTGTCTAGCCTCTAAGAATGACATATTATCATAACCAGGTATAATGTGCTTAAGTAAGTTAATACTAATTACACAGTCCATAGAGTTATTTTCATTCTTAAGCATTAGCTTACGACCTTCATTTACCATATATTTACTATAGTCTTGTTTAGCTTCTGCTTGACCAAGTTTGTCTATAGATTTCATACCAAATGAAGACATCTGTACAAATGTACCACCAGGTAAATTAATATCTACAGTCTCTTTATTTACTTTAGATATTAACTTAGTTACAAGTTGTTTTGATAATGGTGATGCTGAAATAGGTACATTAAACTCGCCTCTTTCATTCAATGCAACTTGATTTACTATATCAGAATCAGTATTACTTGCAATCAAGTCTCTTACAAGTGAATCTGAGATACCTTGTAAATCTTTAAAGGTAAATGTACCATCTTCATTTTTAACTGCGTGTAAATCCTTTAAAAGCCTATTTAAACCTCTATCTGATAAGTCATCAATAGCTCTCATAGCATAATCACGTAATTCACGACCAGATAGCTTTTTACCATTTGGTAAATAATAATCACCATCAAGTCTGATGTTAGAATATACAGTTTTCATAGCCTGTGTTACCAACATACGCTTTTCTGCTTCGTGAGCTTCAATAGGCATCTGATTTAATAAGTTACCAAAGCTCTGTTGTCTAAATGTAATGGGTTTGTTATAAGAACCATTTTCATCCTTAGTAAATTCTTCGGATATTTGAGACTGAGAAGTATCTGTATAGAAATCATATTCAACGATATTACCTACTTTTACTGCCGATTTAGTAGTAAACATATCAATAGGATTGGTAGTATCATTCATTCTATCATACAGTGCTTTTAAGTCTCCAGTTGCTAATACTTTAAACAGAGGGAAGATAGCCATCTTATTAAAGATAGGCATATTTATAAATTCACCCTGTATCGGTTCAAGTATTTCGTTACCAAAGTAAACCATCTTCTTTGGTGACATTACTGCTGCCAGAGTATTGATATACTTACGTATATCACCAAGATCATCAGCATGTTCTTCTACATAATCAATAGCAGCTTCAGTCTCAGCATCTAATAATCCTTGTGTAGCAAGAATAGCTTTATACATAGTAGGAGAACAATATACAGAAGCATCTGCTTGGTTAATAGGATTATCTTCTGTATTTATAGTAATATTACCATCTTTATCCATAGTAATATCACCATATAGTTTTAAATCTCGCTCTGTACTAGTTTTAGCTTTATCTTTAATAGCCTGAGGTATATCTTCATGACTAAATAAATCATCAGATTCAAATACATTGTCTATGAATTCTTTAGTGTAATTACCATCATTCTCCATAAGTTCTCTTACATAAGCTCTGTAAATAGCTTTGTAAAGTTCTTTAGGTTGATTAGTATGTGTTTCGATATCTTTCAGACCAGCCACGTTGTATCTGCCATTCTTATACCTAGGTATTTTATTCATAATGTGATTTGGATCTGTAAAGTCCAATCTAGGTCTATCACCAGTTGATAGCGTACCAGCAAGACGTTTAGATACATCTGGATAATTCTTAAAGAATGCTACATCTTTGTATATTACCTTTTCTGTTTCAAACATTGAAACAAAATGATTAACAGTAAATGTCCAAATAGCATCCATAATAGCAAGGTTCTCTCTTAGCATTTTATTCTGAGAACCTGATAATTGAGCATAAGTATTAGCATAGTTATTACTTCTTTCATTTATAGACGAAACAGGTAAGAACTTATTAGACCATAAACCTGATTTCTTTTGCTCAATTAAACCTAATTTCTGTACATACTTTAACTGTTCATCAGCTCTATGAATAAGAGTAGTATTAATATCTTCTTTCAATTGAGCAACATTATTGAAAGTATCCATTAATTCTTGATCACTTAAGCTATTAAAGTCTATATAGTTAGTATTACCGTTTTCATCAGTATGCCATACTCCACGAGCAATACGGAATTTACCACCTTTACCAGTATCCTTTCCTTTCTTACCAAAGTACATAGTAGGTCTATTAGCATCGTCTATTTGGTCTTCTGCTAATTTCATTCTACGATACTGTAGTATAGCATCATATTCACTCTTATAATACTTATAGAACTGCTCTATTACATCTTTAGACATCCTAATACTGAGTTCACCATCCAAAGGTACAATCTCCATTGTACGGTCTTTAAATAGTCTAAGACCCTGTATAGGCATATATGTCTTTTTATCAGACATAGTAGGGAGTACTAATATATCGTTCTCAGACAATGTGAATTTAGAAATGAATGTTTCTACTTTAGGAGCAGATTGATAATCCGTACCTGTATTACCAGAGTTATACTCAGTAATGTTAAGTAATGTACCTACAGTAAGACGAGTATTAGGATTACTCTTTAACTGATTATAAACTATAGAAGAACTATTGATAGGACACTTTAACAGTTTATTGACATAAGATCTATCATTATTCAATTTCTTTATTTCTAGAGTAATATAGTTATGTTTAGATAAAGGATAAACTGTAGTGTTTTTTGGACCTAATACCTTTTCTTCAAGGTTATTATTATTCAATTGATAGTGTACAATAGCTAAGTTAAGTATACTATTTTCTCCAGTAAAGATAGCATCAGCAGTACGTTTAATACGATCTGTTGGTTTATCTTTTACTGGTCTACGTAATATTTCAGGTATAGCTTTAGCCAAACTACCATCTCTATTACTTGTTAATAAGTCCTTAGCTGCTTGTAATATAGTAGGCTTGTTAACAGAATTGATAGCTGATACTTTATCTACAATTGCTTGGAATAAAGTGTCATAAGTAATAGATATACCTATTCTATTATAAATATCTAATAATTTATATAGTGCTTGACTAAGATCTTCATTAGTAGATGAATCTGTTAACTTAGCTAATTCATTTGTAGCTTTAGTAAGTTCATCTCTTAATTCTTTAAGTTTAGCCATATCAGGCTTTCTATTACCCTGCTCATCAGTTATCATAAATTCACTGTTATAGAAATTTCTATTCCAGTCACTTACAATACGCTTACCGTTACGTACATTTACACTACCACCTAAGTTAGATATATACATTACTTCATTAGTACCAACATCTTGATATCCTACAGTAAGGAAATTATGTCTAAATCCAGTAATAGTTTGGAATATCTGTGTCTGTAAGTTAGAGTCTTTTATCTTAGATAATCTATTATATACAGAAGCAAAGAAAGGATCTGTTTTAGATAATTGAGCAGTTTTACGTATTAAGCCACCATAACTATCTTCATCAAATAGCTTATCTACAATTCTACGCCAAGCTGCCATAAATGGAGTTACACGTGGAATACCTGTTTCAGGATTAATATCCCTAGTATAGGTTTTAGTAGCGGTGTTATATACACGCTCTTCTATTGAAGATAGAAACAGTTTAACAGCTGGTCTAATATTGTGTAGAATGGATACTTCATAAGATGCTTTATCATATTTGTCAAAATTATCCTTTTCTATTTCACCACCATCACGTTCCTCTGTTTCTTCATACTCTTGTTCTTCCTTGTTTTGTTTCAAACTTAGTTCTGCTAATTTTGCTTGTACGTCTTGTTTGAATATATCAAAGTTATCAAACAGTTCTTTAGCAGCAGCTCTCTGTTCAGGTGTAGCGGCTTCATCATATGAAAGATCTTCTAAGAATTCTCTCATATCATTGTAGTCTATGTTAATTCTAGATAAGTCATCTACTATATCTTCAGTAGTCATAGACTGGCTAATATAAGATGTAGTAAAGTAATCTACAGCTTGGAAATAACTATCAAGAGATTTAATATTCTGAAATTCATGACCATGCTGTGTAAAATTAACTCTATAACCATAAGCTTCTATAAATCTATCCTTAGCTTCTTGTGTTACAGGTATATTAGCATATTTACCTTCATATATACCCCTAAATATACTTGTAGGTCTTATTCTACCTACTAAAGAATATACAAAGTCTATAAGCTTATTAAACCATTTAGTGATTCTATAAACCTTAGAAGGTACAGTTTCAAGCATATACTTTCTAAAGTCTTCAGCCAATGCTTCTTCAACTTGTTTGTTAGAAGCATTTTTCATATTTTCATGAGAAGCCCTATAAGCATCATATACCTTATTACGCTGCTGTTCAGACATTAATAACAGAGATACCCTATGATATGCTTCATGATATTCAACACCAGCAGGATCACTAGAGTAAAGATGAATAGCATCTTGTGTCATATGAGATAATGCTGTAGCTGGCATATCAGAAGATACTGCTACATCAATTATATCAATTTCAGCATCAGACATACCTAATTTCTCTTTTAAGAAATTACGTGCCTGAACCTTATTCATCTTCTCTTTAGAAGTATATGTCTTATTGGGAGTAAAGTTTACTCTTACTTCAGTTTCGCTACCACCAAATGTATTGAGATCACGGAAAGTACGACGTTTACGAGTAGGAGCTAGTTTTTCTTCTACTGTAGGTTGTTCAACTTGAGGTTCACTTACTGTTGGAACAGCTGTAGAATTAGGAATATTAGTTGGAGCATCCTGAGTAATACCATCAGCAATAACAAAAGGTCTTTCGTATCTCTCTGTATTAAGATTAGATTTCAACATACCATTCTTAATCATCCATGCCAATAAAGAATGATCTAAGTCGTCTTTAGTAAATACTACACCAGGCACTAATTCTAACCTACCATTAGCTTTTTCTACACTACTTGCCAATCTACCTTGAAATAGATCTCTAAGCTTCATGTCTACTGATACAACATCATTGTTTTTTGAAGGTACTTTAAAAGGCATAGATCCTTCCTTCATAAGCCAATCTACAAAAGCTTTTCTTTCTCTATCTCTCTGGTCTGATGTTAAACCAGCAATTGACGTGCTATTGTTACCATATACTAATTTACCTACTACACCAGTATTATCTACATATAACTGTTTATTACGTAGATTCTTAGCAGCAGCATCACTAATATCACTATTATCTTTTACTTGAGTAGCTTCTCCATAATTCAAGAATAACTTTATTAAGTCAGAACCAATAAGATCTGTATTACCTATCTTATCATAGCTTGAGAACCCAGACTTAAACACGATAGTAGATAATAGATTAGCTAGTTCTTCTAAGTTGTTATAGCTTACTGTGCTAATCTTTAATGGCAATGGTCTACCTGATAACCGTTTGTTACCAGCTATAATATAATACACACCACCTGAAGTAGTACCGGTAAAACCAGTATTATCACCGTGTATAGTATATATAGTTTCAGCAGATCTTACACCAGTACTGTAACCAAAGTTATCAAGTTCTTCATCTAAATTAGTACTTAACTGTAAGATATTATTAAACTTAGCATCATTAATAGGAGCATATTTACTAATACCTTCTACTGCATTATGTATTAATGTACGTGTAGGAGTTACTTTAATATTATAATCTATTGCATTAGTAAGATTGCCATTAGAATCTTTCACAACAAATCTAGATATAATATCAGCACGTGCAGCCCTAAGATCATTTATTAAAGTATTATACTCTTCACTAGTATCTCCTACTCTAAGGTTATTAGGACTACGCATAGCTAACCAGTATTTCTTACCAGTTTTGCTATCTGTGATTATCATACCTACCCTAGCCCAATCATATGTAGCTGGATTATTCCATTTTACTTTAGTACTGTTAGTCTTATAGTGTATAAACGGCGCTACAGAATATTCAAATGACAAATCACTTAACCTAGTACGGAATAACTCTGGTAATTCTGTATTAAGTGAGAATGTTACTCTATTACCATTTGCAAAAGTTATTGTTTCGCTTAATTGAGCGTCATGTTTATAATGGAAGGTATTGAGGATACCTAATCTGCTATCTTCTGAAAAGTCCTTTAACTCATTATCAGTAATAGCATCTGCTGGAATAGTTGCAGGAGCTTGTGGAGTTGGTAATACACCAGCTTTAGCTGCTTCTTCTACTTGACTTTCTGTAAGATCACTTACAGGTGTATCAAATAAATCATCCACAGTAATAGCAGCAACTTCTTGAGGAGAACTCATTCTAGCTCTATCTTCCTCTGGCATCTGATAATAGGCAGTAGTATAAGCACCTTTAATAGAATCGAAGTGAGTAGTTAACTTTTCTCTATTATTACCAATAGCCTCATACATATTCAGGGCTACTTCTTTAAACTTATATGCACCTAAATTAAATGCATTACCTAATAATTTTAAGAAAGCAACAAATATCTTTGCTTGTTTCTCAGCATTTGCAGCTGGGTCAAAGGCAAAACCTACACTATTGTCATCAAGTAAATCAAAGAAATCTTGAACAGACTTATTAAATTTAGCTTTAGCATCCTGAGCATCTTGTTTAGCTTTAGCTGCTTTACTAGGTTTAGATACTTCTACTGCTTCACCACCTCTTTCATCAAATACACCTTCGCCTGTAGGATCACCAAAACCACCTGCAAAAGGATCTTCATCAGAACTTAATATGTCATTATTTACTACAGGTTTTTCCTTTTCTGTATCTGTTGTATCTACAGAAGAAGGAGCAGCAGTAGCAGTAGGTTGAATAGCAGGTGTACCTAAACCTATATCTTGACCTTCTGCAGCAGCTATTAAAGCTGCATCTGCTTCATCTAATTCACTAGCACTTACAGTTCTTCTAGGTTTACTTGGTTTAACTGGTTTAATAGGTTTAGTAGGCTTGGTAGGTTTAGTAGGAGTAACAGGCTTAACTTGTTCTACGGTAGGAGCAGGTTGCTCTGTAACTGTACCAGTAGGTACTGTAACAGGTTTAGATGGTACTACAGGTTTGTTAACAGTTTGTTGTTCAGTAACGCCAGTAGTCCCTTCCATCATTTCTTTACTTTGCTCTTTTTTAGTTTGATAAAGCTCAAGCATTTCATCAATAAGCTTTTCACCTTGAGCATTATGAATATTGCGTAAAGCTTTTAATTTAAGGTTTCTACGCTTTTTAGGCGTTTTCTTTTCCTTAGCCTCAGTAATGATATCAGCACGTTGAGAAGCTTCTGTAGGGGTTATTTTAGCACCATTTTCAATACCATTAAAAGCATTATAAATTTCCTGGTTTCTTTCAGCATTGATCTCTGAGAACAATCTATCTTCTATAGCATTCTCATATTCAGTAACCTCATTGAAAGCACCAACAGATGCCACCTGGTTATTTAACAATGTCTTATCTCCAGTATAGTTCTTATACCAAGATGGCATTGCTTTATCTAAAGATTTCTTTCTTGCTTGAAGTCTATAACGCATATCCTCTAGTTTAGCTAGAGTATACTCGTTACCTCTCAATTCCGCAGGATTAGATGTTGATTTAACTATTTCTGTAGCATTGTTAACTTCCTTGAGCATATTATCTAATACTCTCTGTTGTTCTTGCAACTTAAACAGTTCTCTAATCTCATCTTTAGATACTATTTGATCTGTAGTTTGAGCATTATTATTAATTGCATTAAATGCATTATCTACAGCTTTCTCCATCTGAGTAGCTAATGCTGCATTTGAATTAAGTGCTTGTGCTTTACTGTTGAGTTGCTGATTCTTATCTGTAAGATCTTCTAATGAAGCCTTAAAGTCTTTCTCAGCTTGCATATATAAGCCTACTAAATTACCGAACTCTTCAGTATTCTGTTCTATGCCTAAGTCTTCAGCTAAGTCTTTCATTCTATCAGATTTAGCCACAGTAAATACACGAGATGCAAACTGTGCTTCTTCTAAAGCATCATCGCTTGTAAAGCCTTCTGGTAGATTCTCTGTAGGACCTTCAGCTAAATTAGCCCATGCATTTACTACTTCAGATTCAACACCTTTGAACTTGCCACTAGCATAAGTAACTGCTTTAGACATATCTTCTTTAGTGTTAATCTCACCTACAGCAAGCTCATTTACTTTATCCATCCCTTTAGTTTCCTTATATAAGGAATATGCTCCTCTAACATTTACACCTACTTGCATAGGAGATAAAAGACTAGCAGCTGCACCAAGCTTTACATTATTCCAATATTCACTATCATTTTCATATAAAGCGTCTTGATAACCAAAAGGACTACCGAGTATATTTACAAGAGTTCTACCTTTTTCTTTATAAGCACCAAACAGAGATGAAGCTAACCCTTCTAGATTCAAATCACTATCATCAAAGTCACCTCTTTTATAAGCAGCACCAGTAGTGTATTGAGCACCTTCTTCTAATGCTTCATTGAAAGAAGTAGCAAGATTACGTACAGCTAAATCACCGCCTATATAAGCAGCTTTAGCAGCTCTACTAGCCCAACTTCTAGTTGCTTTATCTATAGCATTTCTACCTAATACGTACTTAGATAAAGTCTTTTTAGCGGCATCAGCAGCTTTATCACCTATTGCTTCAATAGGGTCTGATAATAAAGCGCCTTTCTTTATAGTCTTACCTAGCCAACCATCAGCAATTTTACCAAAGTACGGCAACATGATGGCGTCACTAGCTAAGTTAGATGCATAAGTAATAGACATATTCTGAGCAAAGTCTCTATCCAAACCTTGTCTTGCTTGTATCTGAGCTTCTGCTAGAATAGGATTAGTAGATTCAATTTGACCATCTAATATCTTTTCAAATATCTTATCATCAGATAATCTTGCATATCTTTCATCTAGACCGTTTGCACGAGCTTCATCCGCGATATTAGAAATAGTCAAACCTGTACTAGTAATTAACTGAGTTACTCTATCTCTATAATCGTCTGCAACATTAGCATTAGCTTCATTTTCAGCTTGTTTATAGTTAGAGTAAAGTAACATACCAGCATTAGCTACATCTAAAGCAGCAGATATAGCACCTACTGTACCAGCAGCTACACCACCAACGGTACCACCAGCAGCAGTACCAGCACCAGGTACAACACTACCTGCTATAGCACCTGAAGCTGCACCTATAGCTGCTTTAGAGATTGCCTTTTTGAAGACAGATCTAAGAGCGGTAGAAGCATATGGAGCTACTTGCCATAACCATGCAGATGAAGAAGAACCTACAGCTTGTGGTACATTATATATCCATTTACTTGGCTCTGTCCACTTAAACTCTTGATTCTCACTCATAGCTTGTTCAAATCTAGAATCTACTTTATATCTTTCAATATCAGCTTCATCTGTTTCAATATCTGCATAGAGTTCATTAGCTTTATTCTGATAGGACTTTAAGTCTGCTTCTTGCTTTTCTCTGATATCAGAAATATTGCTCATATCAGGAGATACACCTAAAGACATTAACGCTTCTCTTGTCCTATACAGGTTACTATCTATATTGCTCAATTCATTCTGAATCTGTGATATCTCAGCTTCATCTTGTGAAACCGCTAAATGGTTTAGTGAGTTATTTCTTTGACTCACTAAACCATTATAAGTTTCAAACAAATTAATGTTTGATTTAATTCTATCCATCTGTGGCAATACTTCACGTCTAAGTATACCCTGAGTATTAGCCAATTGTGCTTCATTCATAGCACGTAAGGAAGCTGCCACAGAGTTAGTTATTAAATCATATGTACTAAGATTATTACGAGATTCGTCTAATGTGTCATTAGTATCTAGAGCAGGCTTATAAGAATCTTTCTGATAACTAGCAAGATCTCTAAGTATTTCATGAGGACTAATAGTACCACCCACTTCAGGGTTTACAGTACCATTAGAGGCACCTAAATAATCTTCATAATTCTTCTTACGAAGCTCTATTGCCAATGGAACACCACTGTTGTTTTTAGTTTTCTCCATAGATCAAATCTTCATTACTTTGTCTATAATTTATATTACCTTTAGAACCTAATTTGCTATATTGGAACTCTTCAAGATTTGCTCTTTCTCTTGTTTGTTCATTATTGAGTACACCTTTCATAACAGGTATTTCAATGTATACTCCATTATATTGAGTTTCGTGACCAGATGTAAATGTACCATCATCTGCAATTCTCACACTCTTAATATCAGCAATTCTACCATTATAGCCAGGTATCTTACCATTTAGACTATTTACAAACTTTTGGAAGTCTTCATTTTTTATAATTTCTTCAGATGTATCGTCACCAAAGAAACCGGTATCAAAATAGTCTTTATAGATATCTTTATTGTTTAAGAAATAATCTACTGGTATATATGCTTTATATTCCTGAGTATATGATTCATTACCGGGAAGACCATTCTCAAGTAATACTTTACTGGTAGGAGTAATACCCATATTAGGTATATTATTATTAATGAGATCCTGTTCAAACTTAGTTCTAGCTGAACTCCAATTAGCATTGTTAACAGGTACGCCCATCTTAGCATTAACATACTGCTCTTGTGTCATCATACCAAATATATTATTACCAGAGTAAATAGGACTACCATTGATACCCTTTACTACTGAATTCTTATCAAGCTCAGCATCGTTGATAAAGTTAGCTTGAGAACCTATATCTACTGATAGTTCTTCCCATACGGTCTTAGCAGTTTTGTTACGGTTTAACGGTAATTGTTTACCGCTTTCTGTTACTCTATCTACATAGGTTTTTTGCCATTTACTGCCAGGTGTAAATGTTTTTTGAGCTCTTTCAAATTGAGAATTATATTTTATGGTCACACCATCTTCAGTTTTGACTGTGCCTGGTTTACTTAGCAGTGTAGAAGCAAGTTTAGTAGAGAATTGAACTGGCATAGTCTTTTCTCCAGATGCTTTCTTTGTAGCAGCAGCTCTAGCTGTAATTAAAGAGAAAGGATTAACCTCTCTAGTAGGTCTAATAGTTCTATCAATATTAGATTCTACAATAGAATTTCTTAGCCATTGAATTGCTTCAGCATCACTTGCTCCAGTATTCCTTTTATAAACTTCCATATGCTTTTGAGCCTCTGGAGTGTTTACTATATCGTTCAAGTGAGCATCTGCTACATTCTCGAGATCGCTAAGTGTGTTGCCAAAATAGTCATAACCACCTTTAGTATATAAATAACCCTTCTGTAATTTAGCATAATAAGGATCTGCTAATTCTCTAATATCTTTATATGCTAAAGGAGCAATATCGTTGAAAATACCTGATTTTGTACTATCATAGTTTGCAAAGTCTACATTATGCCACATCTCATTAAATTTACCAGCAGCAGCTAACTGTTGATTAAACTTCATTCTCTGCTCCATTCCTTCTTTACTCTGGAGTAATGTAGACAATTTAAGTCTATCTACATTGTTAATGATAGAATTAATCTGAGCTCTACCTTCTGGAGTCTTAAGTAAATCAATATTCTGAGATAGTTTATCAATAATTGGTTTAGCTTTACCAAGAGTTTCATCATACCAGGTTTGCATATCCTTTAAAGAAGGAGATCTGAAGTCAGACCATTTATCTAACGCTCCAGATAAGTCTGAAATAGCTTTATCTACTCTAGCGTTTGCATCCTTGCCAAGTGTATACAGTTGTTGGAAAGGTAGTGGAGCATATGTATCTATAAACTGAGCTTGTGCTGGATTATCATATCTATTAACCATTTTTCTTACCCTTTCTATTATTGTAATACATATTATCCATATCTGCTATTAATTCACCAGGATTACCGTATGCTAAGAAATTTCTTAAATAAGGATAGATCATAGCGTCTCTAGCAGCTTCATTACGCATCTTTTCTTTAGTCTGAGACCATTGACCCAATTGACCAGCAGCAGTAGCACCAAAGTTTCTTGCAGCAGCTCTATTACGAGCATTTAAGTCATTAGTAAGTACAGTATTCTGTATGTATTGTTGACCTAAATTGTTCATCATATTTGCGTATTCACCTAAGTATTGATTATTAGCATTATCTCTATTAGCATATACTGAAGCATTCTGAGCATATTCCCCAGTAGCTAATTGATTTCCATATGCTAAATTCATACCAGTATTAGGATTAAGTCTAGCCATGTTATTACGAGCAATCGCTCTAGATCTTCTGTTAGCCGCAAGAGTAGGCTCTATGTTAAGTCTACGACTAGTCATAGCTCTATTAATAGCTCCAGAGTAAGGATTAAGGACTTGGTCTTCTGTTTCAGGTCTACGTCTACTTTGAATCCAATTATACAGTATAGGAGATAAACCAGACAGACTGCCAAAGTTAGATGAAGACTTACTAGGTGTTTTAATCTCATCTGGTGTTAATGTGGGATTAAAATCTTCAATATTTAGCAACGGAGCGTAAATAGGATCAGATGCTAAAAATGGATTGAAATCTTCAATATCCAGTAAAGGAGCTTGATTAAGAGAGTTAGTGGCTTTAGCAGACTTACTTGCTGGGGTATGTTTCCTAACAGATTTAACTTTTGTTATAGGTGCTGCATCAGGAAATGGTACTTCAGGCAAATCGTATATAGGTTCATTTACACCTACAGGAATTGTTTCACCAGTAATGGCATCTACGCTATTATCTATTGGGTCATTATTATATATATATGTTCTACCAGGTGCAGGACCAGATTTAGGTACAAGGTTTTCTGTCCAATTAATCCCATTCAAGTAATTCATTTTAGCAATAGATTCGCCTAATCGTCTAGTCCAATCACCTTTACCATATGCATATGCTGGTATTCCTTTTACTTTAGGCTTAATACCTTTCTTAGCTTTAACTGCTTCTTGCTCTGTAAGTAATTGTTCATACATTGCATTTGCATTTCTTTTATTTAACATATTTGTGTTCTTAGCAAATATGTCATTACCTTTACTTTTTTTCGTCATTTTAGTAAGTTTTTCACCTTCTTGTGCAAATGTTCTATTTGTACCAGGTCTTTTGATCTTATCAGATAAGACAGATTCAAGATTAGAAGCATCTATTAAATGATTATCTGTACCTGGTTTACTATTAGGTACTTGTGCAATATTACCAAAGTCATCTCTTATTACTTCATTATTATCCACATAAGCTAAATCTGGTAATATACCACCATTTTCAAAAGTGTAAGCTAAAGAGTTATCATTCCAATATTCTTGTTCAAGTGTGGCTGCATTACCTTTCCCCATTGCTACTTCTTTAGCATTTGCTTTAATACGTTTTTGCTTATTAATTGCATTCTTTCTAAAGATACTTGATACAAGGTTTCCAACACCACCTACAGCTCCACCTATAGCTGTACCAATACCAGGAAGGATAGCAGAGCCTACAGAAGCACCTTTGGCAGCACCCCCTAGAGTACTGCCAACAATATCTGCACCAGATCCTTCTTCTGTAAAGCCTTGTAAACCAGCTCCCAATATAGAAGCAATTTCTAAACCTTGATCTATACCAAAAGCGTAAGCTGGAACTTTCTTTTTATTTATTTTCTTTTTCATATTATATCAATGAATATCTGTATGCTGTACTAATATAAGGAACTTTAAATGTATTACCACCATTGCAATCATATTTGTAATGACAGATTAAATATTTCCCTTTCATTCTATCTCTATAGGATTTGTTTACTAACTCTTCAGCTTCATTTAATTCTCTACTACTGCGAGGAATACAGAATTTATAAGTATCCTCTCTATAATCTATATCATCCTGAGTAAGAGTAAAACTAGTTTGTCTTTTAGTTTCAAAATAGATGTTATCAAAGTTAGTATCGTAAGTAAAGTCACCACCATATTCAACATTATCAAATGTTTTAGTTTGAGGGTACTTATCATTTACTATAAATCTAACATAAGATATTTTATCTTTGCCAGTAAACATATCTAATTCGTTACCTGAATTATACTTATATACAGCTAAATTCTTATATATCATTAATTTATCTGTAAATTCAGCATACCAATCAGGTCTATAAGTATAGAATGAAGTAAAAGCTCCAACTTGTTCATTAAATACTAAAGTCTTATCTTCTAGAGTAAGAAGAACTTCATTGTATTTCTTATCATATACAGATATAGGATCATTTGTAATTATATCCTTATTATCGTGTAAATAAGATTGTACACCTTTTAATTTAGATACCGTACGTAATTGATTATCAAAACCACATATTTCATTTCTATCGGCATCATACCAATATACTGTACTATCTGATTGTGTTGCAGTTCTTAATTGATTCTCTTTAGAACCATTCTTAGTAGTAAAGTAATCAAACCTAGTTAATACACCTCCTGTACCTAACGTAAGCGCACCTGCATTATTATCTTGGATAAGAGAACGTTCATTTACAGCAAGTGTGCCAAAAGCGTCAGTTTGCCAGAACAACAAGTTATTCTTAAATAACTTTAAATTATTTATAGAACCAAATCTAGTATCAACATCTAAATAATCAGCAACCCTGAATTTAGTCCATGAATCAGTTACTTCCAAGTTAGTTTTAGGTTCTGAGTTCATTACCCTAGTATCTGTATGTAAATTATCTATACTATAGATTGATTTACTAACATAGTTTTTAGCTCTAGGTTGAGCAGAATAAGCATCATTATAAGCATATAATGGCGTATTCTGAACATATATAGAACCTACTTGTACAATATCATTCTCTACAAAATGGTTTGCATAGCCTGTACCAGATTCATAAGTTTTAGCTGTACCTACAGTATCAGTTCTCAATGAAAGATTAATAGAAGATTCTAACGGTATATAAGCACCATTATATGCTCTAATTCTTTCATTATCTGGTTGTTCATAATTATCACTAGCATTATGATATGCAAACATACAGTTAGCATAATCTAATACACCAACGTACGTATCCCCACCGAATACATTTACTTTAGTATTACTATTGTCTTTTGCATTGACATAAGACCCAGTACTTATATATACAGAGTTCTGTCTTGTAGCATAACTATTGCCACCATAAGGTGTTACAGATTGTCTTAAATTAGCAATGAGAATTGCATTAGCACTTTCTGGTCCGGCAGCTAATTCTGGTACTTCACCAACCATAGTATTACGAGAAGTCATATCTGTACTCTGGAATATTGCACATACTCCATGAGGTCCAACCTTCCTAACATTATTATCATCATAATCACTAGCCTTAGATGTATCTCCGTATACCCAGTTATAGTATACCATGTTACCTACATTGGTAGCTTTAGTTCTCCATGCATCGTCATCTAAGTCAAAGGGATCTGTATTAGTAGCAATTGTAATGTCTTGAATTGATGCTGAATTGTATCCACCTGTAGTAACTTTATTGTAATACTTAGCTAAAGTGGCATCATACCATGATTCTGCACCCATATAAATTGCATTATTTGCAGTAGATTGTTTTATAGAATCACCTATAGCTGTAACTGAAGTATAAGCCCAACCACTATTCTTAGCCCAACTAGTAGAAGTATTTGAGGTTACATTTTTTAAATCATGTTTTGAAGCTTTTGCCCCAACTAATACTTTAACTTTGTTACCATTAGGTATAACCTTATCGTTTGCAGGAGTACCATTACCCATAGATTCATCAGGAGATATTGAAGATCTTAGTCTATATATACCTTTAATCTCTGTAGCTCTACCTGTTACTTCAGATGCATTTGTTCTATTAACACATATTTCTGGTGATATAAATAAGAAATATTCATTAGCATTCTGACTACTAAAGTCAAAAGCATGTGCATATTTATTATTTTGTGATACCATCCCATGAGAAGTAGAATAAGTAAGATATGGAAAAGCAGTTAATTGATTTGTATTATCATAATTACAAACACAACTAACAGCTCCTTGCATCAATATTGTTCTATCTGAAATAGTTCTTTCACATCTTACAATCTCATAACCAGTAATCTTCTTACTTTGGATTAAATCACTTGGTATATTAACTGTGAATTGTACACCTAATGGGTGTGTAACTACTTCCAAACTATTAGTAGTATTACCACCAATATCTACTCGCATACCTGAAGTAAAGATATTATAACCAGGTGCACTAGCTTTAGGCATTCTAATATCAGCAATCCAGTGTGCAGAAGATGCTACATTCTCTTCATTATAGAATACAATAGCAAAGCGATATATTTCATCTCTCATGTAGCTTCTTACCATTGATTCTACTTCACTATTACTATAGTTTAATATCTTAGCAGTAGCATCAGCAAATTGCAAAGAACCTGCATCTGACCAGGAACCATCTTCCTCAATGTTATATAAATCTAGAGTAGATGTAGAACGTGCTTTAGAGTTTAATGAGAAAGAATCTTCAGCATAACCTGTCCTAGATGTAGGGGCATCACTTTCAATTAGATTTGTTTTTATAAACCTATATGAAATATTTTTACCTATACCACCATATACATACTTACCTGTAGCATCTGGAGCATATAAATACTGACTATTATCATCATAGTTTGCAGGACAAATACAGTCGTGATTAGTTGGTATATCTTTAGTACTTATTTCTGAAGTAGAAAATGTTATAGAATCCTGTCCAGATGTAGAAGTTAATAATATTTGACCATTCTTATTGCATCTGTATGCTCTAGCATCAAATTCATCATCACTAATATCCCAAGTCTGTTCAGTGATATTAGCCGCAAATAACATATTGTCTTTAGATTCTATTACTTTGGGAGTAAACAAATAAGTACTTAAACCATTGAATTCTTCTAAAGTAAGCTCATCGATAACTGAACCACCTTTATCTTCATAGACTAAAGTATTATTTGAAATACTTATTTCATCTATCACTGTGATAACGGGTTCTGCAGTATTACTAGAGTAATATATAGAAATTATTCTAGCTCTACTAAAAGAGTTAGTATCAACAGTAGTCTGTAGTTCAATGGACCTATTAGTAGTTTCTTCTTTAGAACTACCATAGATATCTTGGCTGTTAGTATTTTCTAAACTTCTAGATACTGTAATAATTGGAGATAAAACAGATATAGACGTTTCAGATGTTCTGGGATTAAATAGTTGATAGCAATATTGATACTTGCCGGCTTTCAATCCACCTGTACCTAAACCTTTAAAGAATAAAGGTGGTAATTGACTCTTTGGTGATATATTTAAAGAGTCTACATTAAGATTAGGATGAGTTGTGGCTACATTTAATACTCTAATCTGATGTACCCCATCACACCAGTATATCTTAACTAAATCATCAGATTCCCATTTACAAACACTACTAACCGCATAATGACCATCTATAATAGGAATATCCAATGTCACATTAGACGCTACTGTAGTTACTATAGGTTCAGTTTCAGATGCACCAAAATCATATCTATAAATATTGAAGTTACTACCTTTCTTAGTAAACACAATTGCCCAATCCCTAATTGTATTTGTATGGACTATTGTTTCACCATTCAATGTCAATGTAGGATTGAGCTTACGAACGCCTTCAATATTCTGCATTACTCCAGTAGAACTATTATCATTAGCAATAATACGTATATTTTCTGCCCACTGATATTGTCCTGAATCTATAACTGAATAGTCTAGATCACAGTTCATTCCTTTCTGGAAAGTATTTGTTTGTCTTTGTGCATTCATTATCTATTAGCATTATAAATGTGTTGTATTGAACCAGTATGACTATAGAAGGAGCTGTGATCATTGTACTCTGGATAGATCTTATTCCATGTATGTTTGATAGACTCCATTTCATCTTCATTAGGAAGCATTGCTTCTGCATATGCTTGTTTACAGTAGTAATTCCAGGAGTTTCTCATATTTGCATACATGCGTTCGTTCCACTCACCTCTTATATATTTCTGAAAAGCAATCTTCTGAGTAATATACCAATATATTGCTTCCAAGTAAGAGATATTATCTGGTACCATAGGATAGCCATCCTCATCAGTAATAATAGCACTGTAAGACAGCTTTAAATAACCACAAGGAACATTCGTCATAATGTAACCAGGTTTAATACTGTATTGTAAATCCCAGTTAGGATTAACGCTAGTATTACCTCTAATATAGTCAATATTAACAGTATGAGTATTTATAAGATTACGTAAGATAGTCTTCATATTCTCATTGGTATTTAGCATTTCTAATGCTTCTGTTTTATCTATGTTACCATATAAGTCTACTACTAAATCTACTAATACTTCATCTTTAACTAGCATTTCAGGTTTATCACAGCATTTCTTGCAGTCTTCACAGCCCCAAGCAGCAAATGAACCTGTGGCTTTCCTCATAGGAAACCAAGGTCCATCACAATTAAAAGAGTATGCTACTTGATGTAATTTATGAAGATTACAAGGTAATTGAGCTTGGTGACAATCAATCTTTATAATTGGTGCACCATTCACACCAGATACAACTCGCTCAAATTGCTGTACTGCACCAATTTTTTCCATAGCTTCTCCTACCCACTCTCGCATATCTGATATTAAAATATCATCTTCTTGCAATCTCAGGTCTGCTATTACTTTAGCTATTGCAGTTTTAACTGATGTTAATTTTGTTATCATTTTTATATTTCCATTTAAATCCAAATGCTGTTTTATTAGAGCCTAAGCAACAACGATTTATAGTAGAACGATTAGATAAATTACCCATAGCTATTGCGGCTTCTTTTATTGATGGAAATTCGTTAATTATAGCATTGGTACACTTATCTATTTGGTATACTATTCTTTTGTTTCTAGTATCATCTAAAGGTTTAACAACATTAAAAATATTTCTTGTATCTTTATTGTATTTCCATAAGAAATTGTATGCGGAATGTATTTTGCCTTTACAACACAAATTTATGCAAACATATGAACCACGAACATATTTTCCAGCTTCTGTAAGTGACGGAAAAGTTCTTATATAATTTCCATTTAAATCATATTGATCTACAGCTTTTGTTCCTTTTCCTTTTCTACCTTTAGACTGATTTTCTAAATGTTGTTTGGATGGTTTACGACCTTTTAAAGCGTTAGATATTCTTTTCCTTGTTTGTTCTGTACATATTCTACCAGTATTAATTTTTTTCAATTTATTTTTTAACCATTCTGGCATTTTAGTATATGTTCTTCTATTTGCTATTGGACAAATATTGTAGTCACCATCAGAATCTATCCATTTTTGTTCCACAAAATTTAAAGTATCTTGAATCTTTTCACATTCTTCTAATACCATAAATTTAAAATACTTTTCTCCATATTTATTATATGAATTTTGTAAATGAACGTTTTGTGATTACCTTTGCGTAATTGTGATCTGTGTTCAGCAAAACGTTCTTTAAAACATTTAGTACTACCTACATATTTCTTTCCATTTAAAGTATTTACTATTGCATACACGCCACTAGTAGTTGGAAAATCAGACCATTTTGTATTAAAGCTCCACATAATCTCTAATTCTATTCTTTAATATATACGCCAGCCTGCGTTTATTGGCTCTTGTCATAACCAGTTGATACTTGGTTTTATTTTTAACTAACATGTTGTGTTTATTCCAATAAAATCTAAATTTATATCCATTGGTTATTTCATTCAAATGATAAACTATTTTACCTACTTTCTTTGTTTCTGCATAATCTATCCTGAGACTCCTACCACTATATTCTTTTGGTTTATGTTTTACTATACTTAAGGTACCTAGTCTACATGGTAACTTTATCTCTTTACCATTCTCTATTAATTCATCTCTTAAGTATTTAAAGTAATCATTTATTATATCTCTAAATACTCTATATTCTACTTGATATAATGGGTTATTACCAACATAATCAATATAAGATTTGTAGAAGTCTTTGCCAGTATAAGATTTAGTTTCTTGCATTTAGTTCATTATTAACGTCGTTAGTACTATTATTCGTGGTGTCAGTAGGTACTGATAACATAAAATTTAACTCTTTACTAAAGATTAAATTCTTTAATGTAGGTATTTTGTCAGCAGGCATAGGATAAGCTGAATCGTAATCATAACAATCTTCAGCTTTTGTAGGATCTTCTAATATACCATCTATTTCTACATATTCTAAAAAACCAGGACCACTTAGGTATAAGTGATTATTCTTTATGTAAGCAATATAATCATTACATGTATATTTTCTACTAGTCTGATATTTAGCTTTCGTTTCTGTCCCAACCTGTATTAAGTTACCATGCATATCTTTCACAGCAACTAAACCAGAACCAAAGTGTAAATCTATAAACTTAGGTAGTTCATCATCAGAGATATAGTTGAAGCCATTAGGTACTCCACATCTACTTACTTTGGATATGTGTAAAGGTCCAATAGTTTGTACATACTCTGGATTTATATCTCTACCCTTATCTAGATCCTGTTTAATTAAATATGCTCTATATTGATGTATCCACTGCTCTATTTGTATACGTGATAAGTTCTCAGATTCACTGATATTATTATCACGTACAATGAGCAAAATATCATCAATTATTGTATTTAATGAATTAAATGTCATAGTCTTTAGTATTTGTACTCCATTCATCAGAAGTGATTAAACTATTGAATTCTGTTGATGTTGCATCGTATGTTGGAAACGGATAAACGATATCACTATTATCATCTTCTTCCAAAGTCATTACAGGCGGAAACAACGTATCATAATGCTCAATATGAAGCATAACTTCTGTTCCATCTGTACTCATTCTTGGACTGTCTATACCTAATTTTTTCTTTATTTCTTCCGGTATAGTATCAAACAGTTCTCTTGGAATTACTATATATCTCATCTTATTTTGCTTTTAAAGTTTGTAAATAGTTATAGGCTTTGATACAGTCGTCTTTGGAGAGGATTCTTGGATAAATTGCAAGGTTCTTAAAAGCCATTCGATCAAACCTACCACCACTACTCGATACCTCCAATATACCACCAGAACCAACTACATTACCTGTATTTGCCAGTATTTCATTCCAATTACGATCATAGGCCCTACCATCTGAACATGCAGCATTAATACTTTTAATTCCGTCAAGACTATTTTTTACTGATCCTGAATTAATATAAAGATCAAGTCCAATCCTTGTGTTGTAGATATAAAAACTAGACCCTTTTACTAAACCAGTACCACTCTTTTTATTATTAATAAACTTCCAATCTCCAACAATCGTAAAATCCTTACCCATTTGAAAAACTGACGAAGTTATCATATCATCCACCCCATCAGTAACCAGATAGCCAGCATGTTCCCCTTCTTCATTGTAGCCACTCCCTTCAATAAACCCAAAATTAGACAGTACAAGATTATTACCATTGCCCGTAATGTTGGCAATAGTAGCACGATCTTCGTCCTCGTTGGTCTTGCCGGTGACTGTCCATGCTTGGTCGGGGAAGAGCCAGGGATAGGTTTTGACGAAGTAGTCTTTGATCTTGGTCAGTTCTTCTTCGGTGGCATCGTGGTCGAGAAATACAAGTTCCCAGATAGCAACATTACTCCCATATTCCCACTTTTCAGAAAAATTTCCAACTAAAAGCCTTTCGTTGGATTCTGTGACATCTCCAGGGGTGATGGTTTCCCCATTATAAGACTTACTCGTCATATAAGAAAACACATTTGGCTCAAAATCGCTTACCAGATTACCTTTTCCAAATGAAAAATTCATTTTCTTTCCTGTTGAACCTATTAATTCAAATGTTAAGGTAGAACGTGATACTATAGAACGAGGAGCATTTGTGACCAAAGACCTAATTTTATCTGTTGTATTAAATAAATATTGCCTCAACGCCACAACCGTATATCCCTTTTCCTTAGTCAGAACAGGGAAGTTATCACAGACACCATAATCGTCTACACCATCAAAGACGAGTGCGCCGAGATAAACATCACTAATACCTGAACCCTCCTTCCAAGAGAAGTTTTTCATTTGTAAATCATGTCCATTACCCGTCTTATCAACCCATACGGGATTGGCAGCCATCTGTTCATTGGTGAGACCGGAAGCGGAATATCTTGCAATCATACCTGTAATAGATGGGAAATCATCATCATCGCCTTCTGAAGTAGGGGTATAAAGACCATATTTACGTTGAGCTTGTTCTTCCATTAATTTCCTGTATTGTTCATACCAAGACTTATAATCTAATACAGGACCTGCAACACTTATAAGCTTATCTGTATCTTCTACATGTGTTTCATAATGTTTCTTCATACTTATAAGTTATTTATTGTTATTGTTATTTGTTCTTTATTATCCATCGCCTTCTGAAGTAGGGGTACAAGCTTGTTATAAGCTACAGTAGAATTAGATATCCAATCTTCTTTCATCCCATCCCAAGTACCTACCAGTATACATCCACTGGAATCTTTGGCGCTAGAATTGCCCGTATGAATACGTATACCTAAGAAGTGAGGTACATTAAGTATCTCAGGCATAATACGCTTAAAACGGTTAGAATAGCTTAATTTCACCTCATACGTACCAGCAGGTACAGCAGTATCCCCATACACCTTTTCCTTGCATTTACATGCAATTCCTTTAGGTGTATTAGGACATACTTCAGGTAATGGTCTTACTGGATCTTCAAGTGTATCGCATAGATAAGCACCATCTACATATAACTCCCCAATAGTATATTCATTAGTACGAAATATTCTATCTAATCTGAGTTCCATTATGCAGCAGGTGTTTCTAATGCAGCAACTCTCTCTTCTAAACCGTTTACTTTAAGAGTTAATGCAGTGATTAATTCTCTTACTTCAGAATCATTATAATTAGTCAAACCAGCAAGTTTATTCTTTTCCTTAGTAGTATAATCGTTAGTGGATAAACCTTTACCGGTTTGTCTATCTACTTTACCTTCAATAAGTTCCGCATGTGTATTAATAACATCAATTAATTCAGGTAAACTATCCATAATTTCAGGAGCATCTCCAATTAAAGCATCAATCTTAGCTTCAATTTCATTTTCACGACCAGTTGCCCTACTTATTTCAGAAGTAAGATCACTTCTTAGATCTTTAATATCTGATGTGGCTGTATTATTTACATAAACCCAATCCTTACCATTAAAATATTTCAAATCACCACCATTAGGATTAGAAGCTAAGTCAGCCCAATACTTAACAGATGCAGGATTTGGTTTAATTGTACTTCCTAATATATCATATTTGTTGTTATACATATTCATATTTATTTAAAATAAAAAAGGTTGACTAAATAGCCAACCTTTGTGTTTTAGATTTCAATTTGTTTCTCCTCAGATGAGGGGGTTTCTATTTTAACCTCTGGACGAACAGTAGTTACATTTTGTAAAAATTGCTTAAGCTCTTTCACTTCAGCTTTTAATTCATCAAGTTCTTTGAAATCTTTTGTCACATTGGTTGTTATGTCCGGAGTTGTATTAAGTAATTTTAAGATGTCTTCACATCTCCTCATCTCTTCATCGTATTTTAATACGCTTTCCTTTTTAACTTTACAGTCATTATAGGATTGCTTAACCATATCTACAATTTCATACCCACGAGAACGTAATTCATAAGGACGATCGTGTTTATGATAATATTTATCATAGTCCAAATATTCTGGTTCTCTATAACGATTCAAAGAATAATTACCTTTATGATATTCGTGTTCATAAGCTTTATAATCATTCTCTTCATCATCACACATGATATAAACGTAATAATGCCACATCTTACCTTCTGAAATGTCTTTGTCACAAATCCAAGCTTTGGTAAGTTCTGCAAAATGTTTTGTGTTATTGCTGCCAGTCATTGCTACAACAGCTTTATAAAAATCTGAATAGATCATATTCATAGCAACATACCAATCCCATTTGTTATGTTTCTCTGATCTTAAGTTTATGCCCATTTGATTGGCAACGGACGTTGTCTCTTCAACTGTCCAATGAGGGCCTTTAGTGCCATCCTCATTTTCCATGCCTTCTACTGCGTATCTGGCATGTTCCTCATCGAAGTGAGGACCATTTATAGCTTCGTATACATTAGCACAGAGTTCTGATTTAAGTATCTGGAAGCCCTTCTCTAACAAACTACCTTCATGCTTTTCTAAAGCTTTACCAAGCTTATCAATAGCCTCAGTAGGAGAAGGATGGTGTTTGATTTGATCTAGAATTTTATTTAAATGCATAGTTTCAATTTGTTTATTGATTAATACTAAATTGAAATATTTTGCAATTATTTTGAAATAGTTATAACCCTTGTTTCAATTGTTTTAATTAAAGGGTTTGTATTAATTATCTGATAATCTCTTATTAAATCTTTCTTAAAATTTAGTGTGAACAAACGTCTGAAAAAGCCTTTCTTACGCCATACTTTACGTTCACTTATATATAAATCTTGACGATTCTTAATGTCTAGTATATGTGTTAATATACTATCCTTTCTCTCTATTTTGATTGTAGTCAATTGATTTGGTTTTAATTCTACTAAAAAGTCAGGATTAGGATCCTTTATTTTATGTAGTATGGTATCTTTAATTACTATTTCAGTAGAAGATACTGTATTTAGCTCTTTATCTTTTAATTTAAGCTCTTTAGCTTGTTTCCTTATTACTTTCACTAGACTGTCATTAGATTCTTTAAAATCGTCTATAGTAAGCATTAAGACTTTATTATTATCCTCAGCATCATTAAGTTTACCTTCGTAATAATGTAAAGCATGTTTAGTTTCTGCTAATCTATTATCTAAGTAATCTACTTTATTACTAAGTCTATAATTATTTAAACCTAAGAAGACAGTAAGTGCAACAAAACCTATTTTAATATATCTCAACACATTCACTATTTTATCTTTTTAACCAGTTGCTTAACTTTTGGCAAGTCTTCCTTATCTATGGTTATATCAAGATACTTTTCACCTTTACTCTTTATTACTTTACTTAGGATTCTCCAAGGACCATCTGGGTATAATGTATTTAAGTTTTCAACTATAGACCATAACTCAACTCCAGCAATAAGCCCTGCAAAAAGCTCTGATAGGTGAGCATTAAATGATATTAATATATCAGCATCAATTCGTGATGCAAACCATACAATAGCACAAGACCAACCAAATTTCCGTAATGTTTTCCAAAAACGTCTAGATTCACATTTTCTATTCTTTTTGATTGATACTTTACAACCAAGTATAGCATCAGTAATGATAAGTAATCCTAGTAATAGTAATACAAAAATGATAGGTGTAAAAGTGCCCATCAACCAATTTAGTAGGCTGACACCAACACAAGCAATAAACTTTGTTATACCTTCACCGGTTAAATCTTTAAAATAGTTCATTGTAAAAACACCTTGGCTTACTAAAAAATAATTATGTAATTTATCTAACATGATGTAAGATTTGAGATATATTGAAATAGAAAACGCTAACTAAATTATGAAAATCTAGCTAGCGTTGTGTTATCTTTTGATAGTACGTTTAAAACGTTAAATAACTATAAAAGTTGCTTAGAGTAATAATCACTATTACATACCTAATAGCGGTTATTTTCTTATTGATTAGATAAATCAAAGATTGGTAAGAAAGTTAACGTCTCTTCTTGAGAGCCTTTATAATAAAGCATATTCTGCAATATATCTTCTGGAGTATTTGCATTTACATGCTCCAGTGAATCTATATACCAAAACTCGTCATAACTTGCTCTAGTAGATGTCCAAAATGGGTTATACTGTATATGACCAACTGCTCTCAAAGCTTTATAAAAATCTTTTCCAAATCTCTGTAATATTGCTGCTTCTCCAAAACTAAGTACATGTGGAAATAGATCTTCATTTTTTGGTGTTGTCAGTTTTAAATTTATAGCAATTTCCTGAAAACTCGGACTATTTGTAAATGCATATGTACAATTTTGGAATCCGTTTAAATCTTTTAATGCATCTGTATCAGAGTAAGCTATAGGCATCTCTACTCCAAAATCATATAAGCGTAAGGAATACTGATTTATATTTTTATAATCTAATAATAATTTCTTATCACCATAGATAATAGCAATTCCCAAATTATCTGGTTTATTGGCATTTTTCCATTGATCTACAGTAACAAAACTCCAGTTATTTAGCATTATATATACCCCATCCTCCTGTTCTTTAGACCATACTTTAGTATTACCTAAGTACATAGCTTTTACTTCGGTAGTACCTATATATGCATTTTTAATATCTTTATTAGTCATAGTTAACCTGTTATTATATAAAGTGTAGTATTTTTCTTCTCAGTAAGTCCATCGTAAGCGGATTGAGATAATGCTGCTATTTCAGATACTCCGTTACCACTTATAGTATTTATCTCCCTATATTGACCATTATCAGAGAGGTACTTTGTACCGGAACCAGTATTTTGTAAACTTTGTTGATTAGATACCGAAGTATAGGTCTTGTCACTCTTATTAATAATTACGGTCATTATTGTCAACAATATAGAACGATCATTGGGGCCTATCGCTAAACTATTTGTTATAATACTATATGTTTCAGTAGAATTATTAATTGTTATCGGGCTAAATCCATCAGGGTCAGTCTCAATTCTGGCTGTTATTATTCCTTTATTTACTGCATTAACTATTTTTTGATAATTTTTATCTGATAATGTACCACTTTCACTTGGAAATAAAGTTGTTAAGTCAAGATACTGATTGCTAGCTATAATCTCTGACCATTGTTTATTTTTCCTACCATATGTTTTACCATCTGAAGGTGCCTCTGTAATTGCTTCTGTTTTTAAAGCATACTCATTACCTTGTTTACCATCAAGTAAATCGGAATCTAAACCACTACCAACCCCATCTACTGTCTTTACTTTGGATAATACATCTGTAGCAGTATATGCAGAAGAATCTAATTTTGTATTAACCTGAGTAGTAGTAGCATAACCTTTTGCAGTTAATTCAGTTTCAGTTACATATTCTTTAGGTACTGAAGTAAGATAATTGCCTTTTGGTTGATACGTACTAGCTGCATCAGTCTTAGTTAAATACCCATTAAGATCTACTGTTTCACTTAACTTATCCCAATCTGGAGTAGTTGAAGTAGCTACATAATTAGCTCCTGTATCCTCAAGATTATATACATCACCTATTGTTACATTATCTTTAGGTAAAGCTTCATAATTAGCTACAGAACCTTTTACCTTGTATACTGAACCTATAGCAGTATTAATCTTTTGATCTATTTCTTCTGATGTTGGTAATCCAGTAAGTTTATTAAATCCTTCAGCAGTGATTAAACCTGCAGCAGAGGTTGTAGCTGCTGGTATCTGTATTACTTTAGATTGAGTATTGCCGTTAGAACCTGTTGATTCATTCTTAAAGGCATACGTAATACGACCAAATTCAGCTGTGGGAACCATGTTATCGGCCATATTTACAACATAACCGTTAAGTCTTGCTAATTTACTTTTTTCAGCCGAAGTAAAATCAGTAGAACTTAATCCTTTTCCTTCTTCCTTATCTACTTTGGTATCTAACTTACTATCTACATAAGTCTTATCAGCTTTACCAGAGATTTGTTCAGTAACATCTACTGCTGCTACAGTATCATCTACATACTTCTTAGTGGCAGGATGATAATCTGCAGTAGGTGTATATGTACTAGCATTACTTTTAGATATATATCTACTATCATGATTATGACTAGTAATACCCCCAGTAAGTACAGCTTCTACATTCTGTTTAGTTACAGAAGCATCACTACCTGGGTCTCCTTTCTCTCCTTTTTCACCAGGATCACCTTTTGGACCTTGTGCTCCAGGTGCACCATCAGCTCCTGGTTCACCTTTAGGACCAGGTTCTCCCTGTTCCCCCTTAGGCCCTACAGGCCCCTGTGGTCCTGCTGGTCCTTGAATACTACCTACATTACTCCATTTAGGATTAGATTCAACATTACCGTTTTCACCCACAAACACGTATAGATTACCAGCAACTAACCAAGCATCACCAGATACACCTTCTTGTGGTAATTGTGATTCAGAATCTAATTCTCCTTTAATATTTAATCCTGAACCAGTATCCCCCTTAGGTCCTTGTGGACCAGGTTCTCCTTGTGGCCCTTGAATTCCCTGTATACCTTGCTCTCCTTGCTCACCTTTAGGTCCAACAGGCCCTTGTATACCTGGTTCACCCTTTTCACCTTGTACACCTTGTAAACCTCTTTCTCCCTGTAAACCCTGAGGTCCTCTTTCACCAGTGGCCCCTTTTTCTCCAGTATCACCTTTATCTCCTTTAGGTCCAGTTTCACCTTTCTCACCTTTTAAAGAGATTAACCATTCGTCTTCTGTACCTTCAAAGCCATGTTGTACTGCTACTCGATATGCTGATAAACCTTGAATACCTTGTGCACCAGATAAGTCTGATATGAATTTCCATTCAGTGTCACCCTTTAAATACAATCTAGAATCCTCTTCATTTTCAACATCACCAGTATCGATCATTACAAACTGTCCTTTCTTTACTTCAGGATTATTATAATCATCTTGCATAGCTTGAATCGAAGGATAGGTCTTTACAATAACAAATGCATCACCAACGGCATTAATACCACTATCTTGATAAGTATCTTTTGCATAGTCATAGATATACCAATTACCATCTACAATCTTTGGTGGATTCTGAAGTACTTCTTTTGAGTCTTTTACAGCTTGTTTGGCATCTTTAACCGCATTAGGTACTTCATTAAGCATTCTGCCAAAGTCTTCTTCAGTACCTGTATATCCATGATCTACAGCATATTCATATGCAGTCTTACCATATGCAGTAGCACCAGTGTCAGCATATTCGTTTAATGCTGGATCAAATATCCACCAATTACCGTTTTCACCAATAATTGGACTTTTACCAGAAGCAGGGATACCTGTATCACGATTATCTATCCACCAGTTACCATTAGAACCAATGAAAGGAGCAACAGCATCTTCACTAGTAGCATCTGTTAGTTTAACCCAAGACTTAATATCAGGATTATATACTTTAATTACTTTTCCTTTTGAATTTGCTCCCAAGTCTATCCAGTACCCAACTTCATTAGAATTGGGTACCATATAGCTTGCAAAGAATTCATAATATACATTATTCTTTATCATTACTGTATTGTTTATAGATTAAAGGTTCAGTTAGATACATACTGGTGAAAGGATAATCTTCTTTCTTTTGTCTAAGATCATTAATAAGATCTCTAAGAACTTGTCTTCTTTCTGCAACTTCTGTATAATTATATTGTGAAGAAGGTTCTTGTCCTAGTACCATTGCTTCTGCAGCCTTAGTCATTATATAATCAGTAGAAGCTAATTCTTCTTCTGCTTCTTTTAACACTTCTTCTAGTTCTGCAGTAATGTAATATGTACACAGTAATTCACCATTTTTATAGAAATATCTTTTCATTAGATATTTTATAGTCTCATCGTGTGGATCTTCAACATCTACTATATCGTAATAATTAAGATCTAGATCATTTATTAAAATATCTATTTGATCAGTCATGTCTAAACCATTAAATTCATCACTATTTAGTACATAACCATCACTCTTTCTTACTATTATCGTCATAACTTAAATATTAAATTGTTCTTGCATAATAAGTATCTGAAGCTGTAATTAAAAATCTTCTTGCCATAGCTTTGTCTAATTTATAACTACTTATACTTCTACCAGCTTCATCAAACAGCGACATACCAGAACTAGGAAAAATATTATACGAAGTGCCCCAGTTAGAAGCATAAAGTAGCACTTCTATATTAAAATAATCGCTACTTTTTAAGCCTAAATGTTTAGCTAGTAATGATCTATCCGGTAAATATACCGTACTGTAACTAGTACTATATATTTCAAATCTCCAACCGTAACCACTACCATTGCTACCGCTGGGCCAAACTAGTTGAATACTATTTCCAGAAGCATTAGGATTTAATTGTGCTTTACATGTATCATATACTCCTTGTCTACACCAAAGAAAACCACCAGTAACAGCTAAACCAACAGCCCAACCCTTTGAGTTATTAGCACTGATAGTAGATCCTAAAATATAATCACCATAAATGTTATTAGTATAACTTATAGACATTGGAAGATTTTTACCATACGTTGCTGGAGCAGAATTGATACCAAAACCGGCGTTAACTCCATCCCCACTACAATAATATCCGGAATTACTTAATGACCATCCACTTCCTCTTAAACCATTACTAATTTGAACTCCACCAATATCACCACTACTTGCTGATATTGTACCAGTAATATTAGCTTTAGTGGAAACCATACTTCCATCTTTTTTTATCCTAAAAGGCGCACTACCAGGACTAGATGCTGCATTACTACCAGCTGCTAAATGCACATCGCTTAATGGTGAAGTTCTGCCATCTAAACGCATAGTATTAGATTGAGCATAGATATATTGATCTGCAAATTCCCAACCTGCAATAGTTGCTGTTTCTGCTAACAATAAACCCGTAGCTATTGATTCAAAGGATGAACCAAATCTAGTCCAGTATCTACTGGAAGTACCATCTACAGTAGTATAACTATTAGATGGTTTATTACTACTTGAAGCTACTGGTGCAGTACCCCTATAGTATTTATTCCACATATAGTAGTAACTACCATCTTTAACAACGTCTCTCACATTACCTGCATTTCCCGCTGTCCAACCATAAGTCTTACCAGATGCCCATTCTCCTCTATAATTCAATCCTGGTCCATCTAAACCATCAGAACCCGGAGATCCCGGAGATCCTGGGGAACCAGCAGGCCCTCTATCTCCTTGTGCACCATCTTTACCGCTTATCTTTACTGGAGCTGTCCATCTATACCCGGTAGTTTGGTCTACTACAACTACACCATTATTATTAGGGTCTATGTTACCATGACTTTCCCATGTAGCATAACTAGTAGAGTAAGTAGGATCAAGGTACCAAGTATAACCACCGCTGGATGTACCAGAGGAAGAAGGTCTAGTAGTTAATGTAGGTCTGCTAGGTGTACTATTAGTCATACAGTAGATTGATATTGGTTGATAACCTGCTGCACCACCTTTAGCTTTAGTAACAGTAAAATCACAAACATCTACTTCTTTAGCATCAACTAAGAAATGAATTCTCCATACAGCAGTATCCGAAGTAAGAGATGTTACTGTTACTTTCTTACTAGTATTGTCTACATTTACTGAACCATCACCACTTATTAATGTACTTGTAATAGAATAATTATTATTTTCAATTTGATCTATACCAAACCATAATCGAGTTTCAGTTACAGCCCTAGATAATTCTGTAGGATCTACTTCTCCATTAAAGTTAGCAGATACAGTATGAGCTTCATTTGTTAACGTACCTCTGTAACCACCTTCACCATCTTTACCATCATATAGTTTATTGATGGTCATCATATCCATATATGTAGCACCTCCATTAGTAGATGTAACTTCACACTTAAATGTTACTTCATTATTACCTGAGAAATAATTACCAGTAGGACTTACTAATAGGTTGTTACCTGTTTCATTTACTAGTTCTTGCCAATCGTTTGTACCAGGTAGAGCCCAGTACCAGTAAAACATAGGTGATTCTATATTAAATGCAGTAGCTAATAAATTAATTGTAGCCGGAATGGGAGTAGTAGCATTAGAAGTATATTTAAATACTTGTTCTCCTGTAACCATCACATATGCTGCATCTACACCATCAAATCCAGATTCTCCATCATGAGTTTTATTTATATACCAATCCTTAGTAAGGATAGTAGCATCTGTTAATTTGATAGTCAACCTTATAGTTGCGCTTATACTATTTATTTTACTTAAAGTGATTTTATTACCTTGTATTTCAACCGTAGCATCACCTTGAGTTGTAGTTGCTTCAATAGATACAATGTCAATAGGATCAATTCCACGATAAGCATATACTTCTGTATAAATGGTACTAAGATTAACTAAAGGTGTGTTACCAGATGAATCGTAAGGTATATTTACAGTACTATTAGTTAAATCAACATAATAAGCATCCAAACCTTCAGCACCATTTGCTAATTTAGCAATTTGTATATCGTCGTAGTATTGACTACCATCTGAATCTGTAACTACACAACGCACATTGGCTGTTCTTGTAGTAAATATTGTATGAGGTATCTCTGTACTTACATTGTTACCAATTACTTCTATGGGTTCTGTTAATAATCTCCATTCGTATGTAGGATTAGTCACACCATAAGTATTACAATATAGTACCACAGATGACGGAGTTGGTGTACCAGAGTAA